>Ga0078972_1000908_pt1 | contig 119819 bp, 118 predicted proteins | sample YelNatPaOPGAMG01_FD_67568 | JGI IMG/M metagenome (GOLD analysis project Ga0078972, IMG submission 67568) | Hot spring thermophilic microbial communities from Obsidian Pool, Yellowstone National Park, USA - OP-RAMG-01 (SPADES assembly) (version 2) | ecosystem: Environmental > Aquatic > Thermal... | reverse complement strand
TACTATGCTTGGTATCTATAGGGAAGGATGAGATGGACATATACATGATGCTGTGCTTGGTATCTATAGGGAAAGATGAGATGGAGACGTACGGGATACTATGCCTGGTATCTATAGGGAAGGATGAGATGGACATATTCGGGATACTATGCTTGGTATCTATAGGGAAGGATGAGATGGACATATACATGATGCTGTGCTTGGTATCTATAGGGAAAGATGAGATGGAGACGTACGGGATACTATGCCTGGTATCTATAGGGAAAGAGCGGATAAGAAATAGCCGCTGGTAGACTCAACAAGGATTTGTCAGGGTTCTGGTATGGATTGCAATTTCTGGTGGTGCGCCAATGTACAAGCTGCGGCACATACGATACCTCTGGTGGTCGTACTCCAGCATCCAGTGGCGGCTTTGGCGCACTCGATACGCCCCGGCCGACCCAGATCTCGACTCTCCCGGGAGCAGCGTCCGCTCGCGAATATCGAACATACCGACACCGCGAGCGCTTCGAGTAATGCGTACGCGCACCCGTGTCGCCGCACTGACCAGATATGTTGTGTGCTGCGCTGGGCTGTGGCGTACCCGCCGCCCAGCGACACATCACGCGTCTACATACTTCCATATTTATACTATGTTGTACGGCCCATGCGTGCAGGTGCGGCATCGCGATGTGCGCTGGCGCAGTGCGAGGCGCCCCGCCCGCCACAGACGCCCCAGGGCGCGATCATCGACGCCGCACCTGTCGTTGCGCACGCCGTGCAAACGATCGTACTTGAAACTGAAGTTGCTGTTCCTGGGTATCTCTCCTGGTCTGTTCGTACGTTTCTGAAGCAGTGCTAGCCATGCGTGCGGCGTGCATCACTACGCGTTTGAGCTTTGTCCATCCCGGAGGTACGGGGACGCTGCAGCGCAGTCGTGTGCATCACGCTGCGTCTGGGTTAGCGTCTCAAGGTTCGCCGGCGTTTCGCTGCGGGGGTGTTGTGCTCCCCAAGAGACCGGCCCGAGTCGGTGCTGCCGTCTCCGCTCCAGTGCACTCTGTGGGTGTTTCACGTCGCGCGCTGTGCTGTGCGGTGGAGAGCGCATCATCGCCGTCGTCACCGATGCCGGCAAGCGCGGGTGACGCGCAGACGAAACCCGTGTTTCTTGGCCTTAGCCGAAAGCGCTTGAAAGTCGGTTTTTGGTTCTTCATGTGGTACCTGTATAATGTCGTTTTTAATATCGTGAACAAGAAGACGTTGAATATGTGGTCGTATCCTTGGGTTCTATCGACGATACAACTTGGCGTCGGAGCGCTCTACGTGAGTGTGCTGTGGCTGCTGGGATTGCGCCGGCGTCCGCAGGTGAACGGAAAGCTCATTCGCTCTCTCATTCTGCCGTCTCTCTTCCACACCATAGGCCATGCGACAAGTTGTTTATCTTTCTCGTCGGTAGCGATTTCCTTCACGCACACGGTGAAGTCGGCGGAACCAGTGGTCGGTGCACTGGGTTCCGCGCTCTTTCTCCACGAGTACTACTCGCCCATGGTGTACTTTGCCATGATTCCCATTATCGTTGGGGTTGCACTCTCATCCATCAGCGAGTTAACGTTTACGATGGCTGGTTTCCTGAACGCGATGGCGAGCAACTTTGCGTTTGTCGCTCGAAACGTAACCTCCAAGGTGAGTCTCGGCGACACCAAGAAGGACGCCAGCTTGACCGCCTTCAACACCTACGGTCTGATCACAATCATAAGCTTCTTCTTGGAGCTGCCCATGGCGTTGCTCTTTGAAGGTTTACCGAAAGTCGCGTCCCGCATTCCGGGAATCGGCGCTGGCACTGTGTTCGGCTACATCGCAGTGGCGAGTCTGCTCTATCACTTGTACAACGAAGCATCGTATGGCGTACTGGAGGATGTTTCGCCATTGACATTCTCGATTGGTAACGTCGTGAAGCGTTTAGCTATCATATTATCCAGTGTTATCGCATTTGGTACGATCATGCGCCCGCTTAATTGGCTCGGTGTGGCGCTCGCCGTCGGTGGTACCCTCATCTATTCGTATGCGAAGCATATGGATCAGAAGAAAATAGACGCAGCCAAGAAAAAGGCCGCCTGATCGTTAAAGCTTCTTTCGTGAATGCCTGATCATGCGGTCGCGCGGTTCACCAGCGCGTGATGATGGTGAATCGAGATTCGCGTCTGCTGAGCAAATGGATGCGTTCACCTCGCGGCCTGGAGGTGCTTCGGTCGGCTATTGTTTAAACACAGCATCGCGGGGTTGCAGGATTGCACCAATCTTGTTGATGCGGTGACGTGTGCGACAGCAAACGACGAGCACCATGCTATGCTCGTCGACTTGAGCAGCTGACACTGGTGTCTCTCAGGGATACCCTCTGAATTGTGCGTCCATGCGTCAAGAGTGCGTCATCGAGGCGATCACATCGACACAGGTTGTCTTGATGCGGTTCTGGAGTGCATACCGTGCTCTACAAAAAGCCACTGCTCACTCATGATCATAGAAAAAGCGGCATGATGTGCTTGCGTCCTAGCAACTGCGGAAAAAGGAAAGCATCTAGGGGCAGTTGCTGGAAAAGCCGCCGCTCCCGCATGATCTTAGCAAGCACGGCATGGTATGCTTGCGTCACACAGTAACTGGAGGAAAAAAGGGAACGTCTCCCCGCAGTTGCTGCAAAGCCGCCACTCCCATATGGTCGTAAAACGCACAGCTGGATATTCTTGCTTCGTAGCAAGCAACTCTAGAATAGCAGAAAGCGTCTGTCATCGGCAGCATGTGCTCGTGGTTACACCCAACAGGTCGCACGTTCTGTGGGCATACCCGACGACGGGCAAGCGCGCAAGCGAACCTCGTTCGGTGCAAACCGGCGCCCGAGACGCTCCCCAGGGCTGCTGCGCACTTCCTTGACAGCGCTTCCCCGCTGTATTCCTATGTTCGAGGCGATTCGTTGACTAGAGTCAAAAAAGGCCGAGAATAAATCGAAAATGCTCCGGGCGCACCGGTTGCACGCTCAAGCGCGCCTGCGAGAACAGCAGCATACCGTCCAGTGGACCGCCCGGCGTTGCATACTGTTTCAACTCCTCGAACGGAATCGGTCGCGGTAGCTTCAACTGAAGTTTCACGTCCACCGCATACCAGCGTGGTTTGTCGGGAGTCGCACGGGGGTCGTACGCCTCGGAGTCCGTGCTATCGAATTGGGTCTGGTCGACGTAGGCTTCCCGGACGATCTCGACAATGCCCACTATCCCCGCTTGCTTACAGTTTGAGTGATAGAAGAGGGCAAAGTCTCCAAGTTGCATGGATAGTAGCACGTTGCGGGCCTGGAAGTTACGCACGCCGTCCCAGCTGGTGCAACGCAGAGGGCTCGCCGCAAGGTCATCAATGGTGAACTTGCGCGGCCCTGAACCCTCGCTTTTTACCAAATAATACGCAACGGCATGCTTCTTCGCTCCAAGGCGATGTTTCTGGATCTTTTCCGCCGAACGATCGGGTAACTGAACCGCTTCTGCTTCTGGGGAAGAGCGCTCGACCTGGGCTCGCACAGCACCAGCGCGGCGACTGCTCGCAGCACAAGTACCAGGTAGTGATCGTTTCCGCAGTTTCATCAGAGTTGGCGTTACTGGGACCAAGAACATTAACCCGGTCCCGAATATCGTTCCAAGCATGCGGAAACCGCGTGATTACCTCTACGACGATCAACTCGTTCAGCACAACAAGGTCCAGCGCGGGTTGCAGGAGGGCGAGGGTCATTCCAGTGCCCCGCGGCGACGTGCACAGCGTCCTGGCACCGCTGGACTCGACGGCCTCTTCGCTGAGCGTGCTTCAAGAGGTTTTCTTTCGATGGCGATTACGGAAATCACGTCTTGGATTGCGTTCAGCCCAAGTGTGCCCTCAGCGAGAAAGCACAATTCCACTGCTTTGGAGAGGAGCAGCGAACGTTGCTACAGCCGGCATCGCTGGTGGTGCATGGCTCGCGAGCGCCCGCGACGTCCGGATGCTTCCGGTCCACCGAGTGCTCGTGACGGCCCTAAAAACGGCTATGGTAAACCAGCTAGCTTTGCACAGAAACGGAACGGCAACGGGCAAGAAGCCTTGGCTTCACCCCCAGGTGAAAAGCGACGGCAACGTTCGGGTTCATCTGCGAAGCTGCCGCCGTCTCCGGCGGTCGAAAAGAGCCCAGCTGAGCAGGTGGAAGCAGCGTCGGCTTCCCTGATAGACTCGTATCTCGTCCCCGGTGACAGCGAAGCGGAGATAGCGAATGCTGACGCTGACTTTTCCGCTCTGGTCGCGAATGCAAAAGTGCGGGCGATACTGGCTGCAAACGGCATCAACGCACCGACCTTGGTGCAGCGTCGTGCGATTCCTCTTTTGAGAACAGGTCAGAGCGGCGTGATTAAGGCGCCTACAGGCTCCGGGAAGACATGGGTAAGTTATGGATTATGCGCTGCGGCTTTGAGGAACTAGGCCGAAGTTTGACGATCGGACGACGCGGCGGCGAGCGCCAGTCGCGTTGCTGAGCGCTTAGCGTCCTATCGATGGAATGCGGCCGAGAGCAAAGAGACTTTCCGTCGGTTGAACGACGCGAGGGTTGCTTCGGGAGACCGAGACTCGCTCGAGTCGTCATGCCCTGCCGCTCCAGGCCGGGCAACGGAAGCGCGAGCCTCAGTGCTCCTGCTGAAAGCGAACAAGAAAACTAACCATTGAAGTGAGCTGGCATCGAGTTTAGGCATATCTGCTACCAACGATCGATACTCTTTGCGAGGAGATTGAGCGGGGCTCGGCACGAAGCGCGCCTACCTTACTCGTCATGGTTCCGAGTCAGGAACTAGTCGTTCAGGTCGTCCGAGAATGTGAGCGTTTTGCATCCTTGAGCATTCGAGCGCAGGGCCTGATCGGCCTGACCAGTGTGGAGAGACAGCTCGAGCGTCTCCGCAAGTTGCCACCGCAGGTCATTGTGGGTACCCCGGGACGCCTGATCGAGGTGATGATCGATCGCAGAGGTCGTAGGCTTCCCGCGGCCTCGTTCGAAACCGTGGTGCTCGATGAGGCAGACCGCCTGCTCGAAGGTGTTCACTTAGAGGAAACAGAGCGCTTGTTGCGCCATTTCCGCTCGCCGACGTCGTCTGGAAAGGAGCGCCAGTTTGTTTTTGTTTCGGCAACTAGCGATCAGCCGCACGTTTTGCGAACGGCGCTACAGTGCACGCGTAAGCAACCATTCCTACTGCGCACCGGGCATGGTGCCGACACCAGCCAGGCACTGCTACCGAAATCCATCCGTCATTTTTACCTCAAGGTGCCGGACCATCTGCGAATGGACACCATTCGGAGGCTCACCTATGCCGTCACCCGATTGCTGGTGTCTCCCGTGGATCCACTGAAGCAATCCTGGGACGATCCCGATCATCTCCGCACCGAGAATCTTGAACTCACCAACGAAGCTGTGATACAGACTCTGGTGTTCGTGCCTGATCAACGCACGGCAGATATTTACGCAGAGAGACTCGATGCACGAGGCGTCATTGCGGCAGCCTTATCCGGCCGCATAGAGGGCAGCGGTCCCCGAAAAAGCAAGTTTCAACGGGCACAAGTCATGGACTACTTTCGGAACGGCATCATTCGAGTGCTGGTTACAACGGAACTGACAGCTCGCGGTCTCGATTTCCCGGATGTGGGGCTTGTCATCAACGCAGCGGGCTTGCCGACCGACCCCATTCACTACGCACATCGTGCAGGCCGGACTGGGCGTTTTCACCGCCGCGGCTGCGTTGTGAACCTGATATCGCAATCGGGGCAGCAGCTCTCCATTCTGAATCGCCTTGTACGAGAGGTTGGAGCCGAGCTCCTCGAAGTGCAACTACATCGCGGACTTTTGCGCTGGTCTCGTTGATCTGCAATTTAGGTTCCTGCTCGGTTCCTGCATCTGTGTAGGCGTTGAGGGGCAGTTCAGCGCTTGCGCTAGAAGCGCTTCAACGCTGAACTGCATTGTACTGTAAGCGAGTGCAACAACAATCGCCAGGCATGGGCCGAATCGGGTGACGTCTACCAGGGTACGACCAAGGCGCAACGACAGTGCAAGTTTCGGTGACATACGCAACCCCGTGACCGAGCGCTGCCTTCATAGCGCGGAAACCATACTCCATAGGATGCTATCTTTGTGGATTGTGTGCGGGAATGGAGCGCAATGCCGACGGGTGTCGTCGTCTGGCCAAGCGCTGCAATTACGATGCATCGCGGGTACCGTATATCATGATGTATTCGTGCATGTCACGGGCAGATGCGAACGAGCTGATCATCGGTGTTGCCATATCTGCCGCAACAACTGCACGCGATGCCTGCATGGGGCTCTGCAACCGACGAAAAGTCCCTCGCAACGCTTGCCTGGTAGCTATTGTCATCTCTGGGGAAAAAACATATCTCGCATCATATCGAGTTTGGCAGTTCGCAACGCACTCGATATCTGATGGTAACGAGCGATTGTACCGGAACGATGCGCTCAGGATATCTTAGGGGGAAAACGCGCTGACCATGAGCGTTGATATTGTATCTTGCCTGTCGAAGGATGATGCGTGCCGTTCCTTGGAGTCGCGCTCGGTCGCTTGCCATCGAGCCCATGCATACCCTTACCCATAAAGTCTCGTATTTGCCGGGTGAACGAGCGTCGATGGAGCACAGCGGCCTGCAAGGTCGGGAGCAGGTTTGCGCAATCACCGCTTGTTCGTGAAGAAATCCCTACGATTCACGCGGAATCGGCAGCAATATCATTGCTTTCGCGAAACGAGTAACACGGCTTGGGCGTTCATGATTCGAACGCAGCGGGGTACCGGCAACGACATCGGTGCCCCAGAGCGTGATGATTCAGAGGCGTGCCCCGATTAGCTCGGATACATGTGGTGACGAATCATCACAGCTGAAGAGCGGGCCCTTGTATTGTAGTGTGTTCGACTGAGCGCGCTCCATGAGGGTTGCAGACGTCCTGCAGCTCCTGGTCTATCCACTGTGCTCGGGTAACAAGCCTGGTTCAGGGGGTGCTAGCGTTGCGACCTCGCCATGAACGCCACACGATAACTCACAACGAATCTCATTGTTCGGGTACAGCCGCTACGCTGCTGCTATGTTGTTTGGTATGACCGAAGGCTTCAGACCGAGTCATGGTGAGCGTGCCGTATTCGGAAACGTGACTCGACGGAGCCGCATCAAGAGCGAACCAACGCGATATCGAGACTGGAGTCGCGTCGTATGCCGTGCATGACGACGCGTACGAAGCATTTGGAGCCTTTTTCCTGTGACTTGGCGGCTGCTAGCGATCATCCATCGTGGCGATAACATCCGCTCGGTATCGTTTTGTATGTACTACCTGATCAACGATCGGGGCCGTCCGCCTTGACAAGATTATTCAATTGATACGCTTTGGCTAATGCTGTCTTCGGGTACAGCTCGCTTCGTCATTTGTTCGGCATCCGGGGCCTCAACTGTCGTTGCGTACTCGACATTGGCATTCGCCGGTGATGCGTCCGCGGATGCGGTCGCCTTTCGCGACGCAACGTCCGTTCGTAGCCAGTTGCGAGCAAACCACATTCCTAGTGGGGACCAAGCGGTTGCCAACGCGATAATGAACCACATTTTTCGAGGCTGCCGAGCGCTGGCCGGGCTCGCAGGACAATATCGCTGCAGCAAGGTGCCGCTCATCCAGCCAGTGAAAAACTGTACGCCGAATAGTGGCAGGCTCGCCAACGAGGTGTAGGTGCCCTCGCTACCACGCGCAGCGATTGCCATTGTGTAATCGTACACCCGCGGCGAGTACACCGCTTCGCCCAGAGACAGCGTCATGATGAACAAAGCCACCGTCCAGTACCGATCACCGAGCATCATCCAAAACACCGAGAATCCCGAAAGAAATGATCCGTATAGGATCATCTGGAAATGATCGATATGACTGGTGTAAACGCCAAGAACCGGCACCAGAGTGATGATCATGAATGGATTAATTGCATAGAATAGTCCGAATGGGGCACTTTCACCGAACACTCGAGTCATATACTTGGGTAATGTTGCGTCCAGGTGCCGGAAAATGAGTCGAACACCCACAATGAGCGTCGTGAAAACGAGCAGGCGCCAGAAGCGCTGGTCCACGGCCAGGCGCCGCAGGGATTCCAAAACCGTCTCTCCCGCAAACGGTGAAACAAAATCACGAGTTCGGCCTTCTGCGTCGACTTCGATTTCACGGACGCCCAGGAGGATGATACCGAACATGGCCGCGCTGGCGAGCGCACAGGTCCAGAAGAGGGCGCGCAAGTCCCAGAATCGGTGGCAGAGGTCCACGGCAGGCCCGGCCAAGAGCGCTGCAACGTTCATGACCGTGTAGAACAACGAGTACGCCACTGTGCGAGTACCGTCTTTGCCACTCGTATACCGCTTGATGCATATTGTTAGCACAGGCACCCCAAGACACTCGGCGAACGGAAGCACCGTGACCAGCAGCGTTGTCACCACGAGGCGTTGCGAAAGCACCGCCAAAGCAGTGCGCCCAAGCGTGCCCAGCGCTGCACCGAAAAGCAACGATCGACGTGCTCCCAGACGATCGATGAGCCAGCCACTCGCAAGGCCGTACGCGCTGGCAACGACCCCGTAGAGCCCGTACAGTAGACCTGCAGTTTCGTCATCGTAGCCGAGCGTCTCTGACAGGTAGAGGACGAGCGCTAACGAGAGACTGAAGTATGCATAGGAAGAGAGTAGTTTCAACAAGTAGATGAGCCACAACTCTCTCGGCGCTCGTGCGAGTCTCTGCCAAAGCGCACGCATACGAAGAGGCGAGACGTTACGGAATTCGGTTTCGAGCGAGTCGTTGACACAGAGGCCAGCGTTCCGTGACCGATGCCCTTGAGAATAGCGCGCGTTGACGTATCCATGATTCCACGCTCTGTTTCCAGGCTCCGTTCGTTTTACTTCCTCTCGGATGTACTGGCGTTTTCCTAGGTTCTATCTTATGCTGAGTGCCTGCTTTGAGTTCCAGCAAAAGCGCCTATATCGTTGGTAGGGATGCAGCACCACGCTAGAACGGCTTTGCCAAACCGCATAGGGCGTCGGATCGAGGAATGCTACATCTGACACGGAATCAGGGCTACGTATCATGCTGGGAGCCTGCGATCTGCACAGACAAACGTACTACCTGCGACAGCGCGAAGCGATACACTAGATGTCCACTAGGACAAGCGCAACGCCCAGACGCATGCTACCCGCTCCGAGTCCCAGAATTACCTGCGCTGCAGAAGAGTTGCTCAGCTCTCACCACAGCACCTGCCATTGCAGAGGAATACGGAGCGATTGCACGGCAGACTCGTCCGGCCCGCGGGAACCTCGGCCTAGAAGGCGAACGTTCGACAGCGCGAAAAGCCCTACCCTCTTTTCATGTTTATCATAGAGAGGGAAAGAAATCGTAACGTCGTTGCAAGTTAGTGGTTAGTTTCTGCTCTTTGTTCTATATATTGGGGTCGGGTCGCGCACCTCCATATTCCGCAGCCGAGAGCAACGACGCGCATCTCGCCGTTGAGGAGGAACGCGCTTCTAACGAATAGCGTTTCGTTCTACCGTACAAGATATATTTCGGTTAAAGTTGTGACAAAATACAGTCTTTCATTTCAGTTGTGCTTCAAGCGTCAAGTAAGTGGATTCAAGAGATTTTTCACGGTTTATAGCAGATGCGTTCAAAGTGTGTTTCTTCCAAAAACATAGCATTATGCAGAAGGAAGTCGAGGATCTTGCTGGGCCGGTATCACCGGCTGCCAGAACAACACGAAATTCACAACCGAGTAAAAAGGAACAGGAGAAGAAAAGAAGCGAAAGCCGGAGGTCCGACGTCAGAAGCTGCCCGAAAGATTGCAGATCGACGAGATAGAGGTGAAAGCCTTTCTTCTATGGAATATCAAGGATCCCTATGAGGAAAAGCTGCCAGAGGCTATCAGAAACCGTGTCGCGTCCAGCTCCTTGAGTGTTTGCAAGGCTTCTTCAGGAATAATCCATTTATTGAAAGAGATGTACGATTACGTTATGGAATTGAAAACGGTCGAGGTTCCGGAGGAGCTTTTCAACGTTACCTGCAACAGACGCCTAATGCTTGGCACGGGGGAAACGTCGAGGAGAAACGAGCGAGTGCATGCCCTCCATGAAAATTATGCTGAATACCGCTTCAACGTTATTTTATACAGGGGCGACTCGGTTGTTTACGAATACGGCGCAATCAAGTACCTCGCGAACCCGAACAACCATATGAACATGAACCCCGAACGTTTCATGATACCCTCCATCTTTGCGCTGTACCCGGGCGGCTCTCGCAAGGCGAGATGTGCCATCATCCATGGCTCGAACAACGATCGCCAGCATGAAGATGAGAACGGATTCGTCGACGAGAAGACATCACACACAGGAGAACGAATGAAGCCTCTGTGATGCGTGCAGCGCGCTCCGGGAGCACCGAGCATCAGCACCCTGCTTGTGTCCATTCGTGTCCCAGCTGCGGCGATCGCGCGTCCAAGCACTGTGTCCCCTCTTATCCATACCATCCATAAATCTACAAATTATTACAGTTTCTTCTAGACCCCATCGCGTGCGTGGCAATTTGCGGCGAGCAACCGACGTGCGCGTCCATGATGCCGAAGGCGCGATCTCAACGTCTCGGCGCGCTGCGCACCCATTTCCAAATCCCGCCGGGCGCGCTCGGTACGTCGATGGCGCGCACGCGCTTGAACAGTGCGCGCTACTCGTCGTCTTTCATTGGACTATAGGCCTGGGCACGGCTCCTTCTAACACGACGCATATGTTTTGGCTGAAGCCCGCACAGGCTCGGTCGGAGGCAACAAACGCACTTGCCGCAACACAGCCCGGGCGGCAGCGCGCACTACAGGCGTCTGTTTGGCCGTATGCGTGGAAGCGTCCACCGCAGCGCACTACAGCTGTTACGGAAACGCCTTCGCCGCCTCCAGGTCGGAGCCAGTGGTGGCGTTCTCATGAGTCGAGCTCGGTTGCTTCTGGCCTCAGTGTTGGCTATGTATCGCCGAGTTCCACAACGCTGAGCGCGGGCTGCTCGAATGGACGTGTTGTGACACCGTCGACGTTGTTGGTGCGTGAGCGACCGGGGATACCTCGCGTTCGCTGCTTGCCGCGAGCTGCGCTAGCGATCGGGACTGGCGCCTCAGAGAATGCGGTGGAAACGGAGGAGGCAGAGCGCTTGCGTTGGCGGGAGCTTTTTGGAGAACTGGTGAAATTGAACGAGAGCCTGTCGAAGCAGCCTGTGCTAGGCGGGTCGACGGTGGCGATTGGAGGGCGGCGGCCCCCGAGCCCCGCGGTTCTTCCAGCGAGTTTTTCAAGCTCGGAAGACGATTTCCGGTTGCGTCTGAACGAGATCAACAAGATAATGCTCCAGCGCTGGCGCCGAAAACGAGGGTTAGGCGGGGGCGGTGGTCTCTGGGGGCTTCTTGGCTTTGGGCCCTGGGCGGACGACAGCCAGCAGTCCGTCGTGTCAGAGTATGATGCGACATCCGGAGCACCGTCGTTGTCAGCGGACTGCCTTCCAGGGCCACCAATGGACCGTGACATCGGGATCAGTGGTCGTGGAAGTCCTCTGCGGTGGCTCGAGCGCCTCTGGGATTTCATTTGGGAGCAAGTCGGCCTACCCACTTTTGAATCACCGCCCACTTTTGTTCTTGACGCTGTGAAACGGTCAGCTGTTGCTGCATGGGAACGCGAGTTAGCAGAGTGGAATCCTTTTTGGCTCAATGAGACCAAAATGACGAGGAACTGGACATCGGGGGCGACGCCAGGGGTAGGATCCCGCTCCAGTTCCTTTCTCGGTGGCACCAGTGGCCCGATGACGCCTTGTCATAGATCGTGCGATCCGCTGCGCTCGCAGGCCGGCTCTGTACCCGCGTCAGTGGAACGCGGTACAGGTGGCTGTCGTGCGACTGCTGACAGCGACACATCCGCGGAACCGAGCAGTACAGGATCAGGGGATGCTGGCCGAGCTCGATCGACTGGAAGCGCCACAGCGTCATCGTTTCCAGTCGTAGCACCGGAGCCGAGACACCTCGTACCTGCAGAGCATGGGGCAGAGCGCTCGCCACTCGCTTTGCTACCTCGAGATTTGGATGAGCGCACGTCCAGCCGGCCGCCTGTGGACGAGGAGCGATGGACTCCTGACGACGGAATCGGCAATGCAAAGGGTGTCCACGAACCGGTAAGTGATCCTGTCCGCGTCTCGTTCACGGATGTCGAGGAAGTTTCCGTGCTATCGTATATCCGGTCTGATGAGGAGTTTCCCATATACGAATTGATCGCGGTCGATACTCCGTTCGGACCGGCGATCGCTTTTTTCGAGGATGCACAGGATGCTCATGAATCGGTCATGTGTATGGACGAGGCCAAGTATCCCCACCTGACTTTTGAAACGATCGATTTTCAGCGCGCCCTGGAGTGCTGCTATTATGAAGGCAGTCATTTCTTATGGATACCCAAACGTGGTCGGTTACCACAAGATGTTAAGACTGTGGGAACCTTCAATCGCGAAGGCGATCCAGACGTGCTACGAGCACCCATAGATTGGCACGTGTGTGCCGCTGAGAAACTGTATCCAGATGACGATCTCAGTGCTGATGAGGCGCTGCGCCGCCAGCGAATTACGGCGGAGAACGAAATGCTTGCTCGTGGCTTCATCATCGAACCGATCCCTGCGCCCGAGCGCCATGTATTTCCGAGCTCACCAAAGCGTACGGCACATGCCGACGGATATTTGTTCAGTATACGACCTCGAGCGCAGGCGGGATCAGCTTGTGATAGCCGATGTGATGCCAAAAGTCCAGCGCGGGATTCACCGGCCGTGGGCCAAGCGCAGTAGGCGAACGCCATGCCTGCGGTGGCTCGTCTGCATCAGTGCATTCTCCGCGTGCCGTCTGTCCGAGAGAGCAACGACACCAGCGTGCTACAAGGATTGCGCTCGCTCTGCGACAGCGCAAGCGAGTACGATATGCATTGTGTCTGATCATGACGACTCGCGTGCGGTTCGGCAAGCACCAGACGCATGGCAAGGCCGCTGGCACCGCTGCAGCGCAAGAATAGAACGCTTTCCGAAATATTTTTTGGAAGCTCGCGATGGACCCCTGACACCTAACACGGCAGGCAAGTTTCAAACTTTGGGTCTGTTGGACCGGCACCATGGTGAACAAGCACGGCGCGCTGCACAGTCGAGGGCATCTGTCGACGCCAGAACCCAACGAATTCTGCGCGTCGACACACACGCTGACTCCGCGATCTTCTCGTGCACACGACCCGTCCAGGTGATTAGCTGTCGAGATTCGCTTCGTGAAACGCGCGACAGCGACAAATCTATCCAACGTGTGCACCGCTTATGATGGCTCCCAACTCGGTGCATTCCCCGAGTTGTCCCGATCCAGCGCTTATGGACCCGGCTCCGGCAGCTACAACTTGTCCTGCAATCTCCGAACACGCACTGTTCGATGCATGCACACGACATCCGTAGCTGGTGGTGTCAGCAGCGTATGCTGGGTACGCCCCAGGCGTACCGCACGAAACAGACTGTGCATACGGGTATCGCACAGAGACGCCAACATTCTCGGAGATGTGGATCGACGCGATCTTCGTGATGCTGTACAAAGCAACTGGACAATACTGAATATTTTAGAATCTACCTACACATTACTGCACACTAGACGTCGCTGCCGCTTTGTGATCGCGTACGACGTCGCGTTTCCAGCGCAGCGAAAAACCTACTGTAGAACACGTCATCCCGTTGCCTAAACGACTCATGTTCGTAGCGCTTGCGCTTTGGCGGCTAGGACCAGAGGCACGTGGACGCCACTCTAGACCAGCTTGTGAAAGCGTTCGCAATCGGAACGGGAGCAGTGTTCGAAACGGTGTCCATTTGAGAGGCGGCGCAACGACCAGGATGCTCGCTGGCAACGAGTCCGCCAGCAGGCCACCCGCGGACCCGAACGAGCTACTGATCGTCGGACCAGGAGTGCTCGGTCGTGCGGTGGCTGCGATGTGGCACGAAAAATACCCGTCGTCCCGAATTGTGGCTGAGAGCCGCACACCTGCGTCGCACGGCGTCCTGCGTGCGACCCTGCCGTTTCTGGAACTGCGGCTTGCGGATGCCGCAACTTACGGTCTCGATCGCTTTCGTCGCGTCGTCTTCTGTGCACCACCGTCGCAAAACGAGGACTATGTTGCCGCGGTTCGTCGCGCAGTGGAGCGATACTGGGTCGCACGCACACCAGACACCGAAGCGGCTGCGTTTGTTTTCACCTCTTCCATCGGCGTGTACCGCGAGCCTTTGACGCCGACGGTGCTTCGCGAAGACTCGCCTGTGGTGACGGACCCGACGGAGCCGGGCGCGTCACCGTCGGCACTGAAACTTCTGGCGTGTGAACAAGTCGTACGCGATGCCGGCGGTACGGTGCTTCGATTGGCCGGCCTGTACACGTTGGAACGCGGCCCGCACCGCTTCTGGCTTAGTCGGGGAACCGTCACTGGTGGTCCACCCGACGGGCTCATCAGTCTCGTAAGCTACCATGACGCGGCACGTGCGGTTGTAGCGGCACTGGAGCAACCGGGTCTCGAGCGCGAGACGCTTGTCGTTGCCGATGCAAAGCCGCTCTCGCGACGTGAGATCTGCGAGGTCGCTCGACGACATCCGATGTACGCAAAGAGCCCAATGCCTGTCTTTACCGCAGAATCGGAAGCCGTTCGTGGTGGTGGCAGTGCTCGACCAGCGGGAAAGCGTTTCGATACTTCACGTTCGCGTGCCAAATTAGGTCAGTTTCGGTATGATTTTGAATCGTTCGAGGAGTACGTACAACGGTGCGTCGAAGAGGGCGACGATGCTGCGCAGGCTCCTGTACCATTGGATCGAATCTAAGCGCGTGTATTTGTGTCCAGCGTCCATCTGGGGACAGAGAAGTGCTCGAAGTCGGTTGGAGTCCTCTTCTGTTTCAAAACCGATGACGTCTACCGGTACTGGACTCGTTGATGAACCTCGGTCCGGGAGAGCGAATTGGCGTCCTGCTCGGCGATGCTCGGAGGAGAGAGCTCTCTGGGTCGGAGCGCGTGCGCGACCGTCAGGAACGCCTGACGACTGCATCTTGTGCTTCAGACGACCGCTTCACCGCAACATGGACCCGCGAGCTAGCAGCCCCTTGGGTAGCAAGCGCACGGGCAGGCACGAAACGCGATGGACATCATCAGCGGCTGAGCGCTGATACTCGGGGCGCGAGACAAGCGCTAACGCTGCCACCAGCAACAGCGATCGAGTACGACGAATCGCACCGTCTTGCTCGCAAGCGATGCGCGTACGATACTGGAGCACGCCCTTGACGGGCGCAGGAAGTCTCGCGGCAAGTTCCGGAACGGCGGCTCACCAAAAACAAAATGGGAAGAGCCTACGCGGTGGTGCTTCTGCTGGAACGATTAGGAAACTGCACCTGCTTTGCTTTCTAGCAGTCAAGTTCAGGTGGGCGCTTGTCATCGGGCATGCGTTCATGCCTTGCAAGAAGCGTCATCGAGCACGCGAATTCATGTTAGTGCGCATGAAACGCAAAACGGCAAGCGAGGCCGCGGGGATGCAACCCGCGCTATCATCGCTGCCGATGCCGCAGACGTCATCCACCTACTGCTTACAGACGATGATTAGAACTGTGTCTTGCACCACGCTCGAGCGGTTGCAATGAAGATATACACTACCAGTATTCTTTATTCACCATCTTTCGAATGAGTCTGTAGGCGAGGGTGTGCAGAACTGGGTGTTGTGGCCCTGTTGCATGTTCACGGCTGCTTGCTGGCTGGGTTACGCGGCGGTCTGGACGGATATCACCGCCGCCACCGCCACCGCCACCACCGCCACCAGCCGCAGCAGCAGCAGCAGCGGTACAGATACTCACCGCAATCGTCGTAAAATGGAATCCAGCACTGCATGACGACGCCTTTCGGACTGGGAACTTCCTAGTCTGGGCTGGCATGCCCGCTTGTACCGAATCGACGTTCGTATCGGATAGCAAACGAATGCTATGATGCTCCAGCGGACGCAATGTTGGTGCCATCATTGCTGATCGTGTCGCTACATCTGGACATTGTGTCGCGTTCCGGTGAAACGCTTAACGAGGCCAACTCGACCTGAGTATATCCACAGCATGAACTCTCTCCGGCTCCGGATCGGGTAGGCGTTGCGGTGTCATGTCGGGTTCGGGATTCGACGATACCGAGATTCGTACGCGTGCATCTTGACCGCGACGTTTGTTCCGCTTGTTTACAGGTCTAGGAGTCTCTGCCCCTAAAGAGCTGTTCCCGGGGTGGGGATCTCGTATCCGAGTTCGCTGCGGTTCCAGAACGCAGTCCGCCGTTTTCATTCGACGCTCATTCCGACAGAATCGATCATGCTTCTCAGACGAATCGAAGCATTGGCGACGGTAAAAAGGCGGGTTCATCCGACGTAGCGGTGATCGAGTTGTCGATGAACTGTCTTCTCGGGCGTCTTGTATTGATCGATTGCTTGCGTACGGCATGATCCGATGGTGGTGAGCGCCACATCGAACTGCTGGTACGAGTGCACCGTATTCTGACATGTGTCCTTGCAGTATCTGGTCGGATGACGGGGCCGGCTGCGTCGACGGGTTTACACCCACGTCGGCATGAAAAGGAACGGGCCTTGTTAGTCGAGTGTACGAAATAATTATTTTTCGGGCCTCTTCTCACGATCACCGCCACGAGAATTTGCGAGCGTTTTCCGCAATTGGACCGGTTTTCTGTCTCTTATCGCCGGCTTCAAGGACGCCAGTCTCGCCGCTCCTCCAGATTCGTTGTCAGTGGTCGAAGCATGCTGATGGCATTGTTCAAGTCCCGATTTCTTGGCTGCCAGCTGTTGTCGACGCATTCCATATATAGACAGTCGTGGTGATCGACGCTTCGCTCGCCAGTTGCATCGTACTTGTATGCAGCCTCGGTGCGCATTTCGCCAAGGTGACACTCGACAGCTGACACCTATGCCCATACCCTCACCAATGACTCCTCAACTGGGATTCGTATTGTGGCACGTGACCGCTTGACTCTCTGTGCTGTACATACGCATGACCTGAACAGAACGCTACTCTCGATGCCCTGCTCCTTTTCCGCGCTCGATGCCGTATTCCACGATCACGGGTCTGGTCTGGTTGATATCCTTGGCGAGAAAGCGCTCCGCCGCACACACTAGCGCATGCTGCTCCATAGCACAGAAGATTTGTGGCACCCGAGGTTATCCATGATGCCGCACACGTACCAGAAGGAAAATCGAGAATGGGGATCAAATCGAGCGATTTCGACCTGCCTAGGCTCGCTTCTTGTACCGGGATGTCGCACGCTCCACTGGAAAGCATCACTGCACCGACTCAAGGCCTAGTCCGAGACCCTTTACGTGCAAACAGAGGATGCGGGTGCCTCAAGGCGCACATCCCGTGAGGGGTATCATGCTGAGGCTGTTAGGGAACGCCGGTTCGTCGTTGTTCGCCCAAAGACGATGGTTTTTCTTTCGAGCAGAGATGATTATTTTAGGTGAGCGGTTCAATGAAGTTTCGGCATGAGCATGTGCAAAATTAGCCAAGACATGACTTCGAGTTCTGTTCCGTCGTTCATCAAGCGGCGTGAATCGCAGCGCCTACGAATTGCCTTGAAAGATCGAAGACTTGAAGAATGTGTTATTTGAGCGCGCTACACGTAAACAAAAGAGAAGCGTCGACGCTAGGACGTATGCAGTGGGTGTCGGTTATGGTTATTTCACGAGATCCTTTTTTGATTTCTTTGCGAATCATCTTGATTCTCGTAGCGTACAGGGTCCCAGCGGCAGCGCGTCGAAGCAGGCATTGGAAAACGACAACCGCGAATCCTAAAACCTCGTTTGCATCCATAAACCCCTATTGCTTTACTTCGAATTTTGAGGCTATATATCCATGAAAAGGTTCTGAACAAGATCCCAAGGCGGGAACATCGCGAGCTGTTCAATGCTCTACGATCACCTGACACCGGTGTTGAGCGCGCGGCACACGCGAACGCCACGATGGCGATATGAGTATGCCAGCGCTGTCCCTAGGTTACCTTCATTATCCTGAATATGCGAGGAAGGCGCTCGTTGGCTGACGGCAGCGAAACTACAGTTAAGTTGTCCGATGAACGCGCCTGCAGCTCTTCGGATATCCAGCGCAACACTCGCCGTAGAAATACCAGGGAGAGCGCGCATGGTCCACGCAGCACGCCCTCGAGCGGTACGATACCAAACGGAAGGTAGTGCATTGATTGATGTTAAGTTCGCGCAGTTGTCGGGCGTTCACGGATATCTCCTTTAGATTGTAGGAGACGCTGTCGCATGCAGCCACTCGAGCCCGAAGGAGTTCGGCAGCTCTCCTCTCCACAGCATTGGGACTCCCACGCAAATCCTGGTCATGCGGAACACGGCGACCGGCCGCTGCTCCCGTCGACGACGAATGTCGTCCTTCGCTCTGCTGCATCATGGCATCCACTGCTGCTGGAAGCATGCCAACATCTCCAGGTCCTTATCCAAGAAACCTCGTATCTTGTTGCAACCAAGGATCAGCAGAAAACAAGACTGAGCAGGTTGCGATCCATCACGCTGGAGTGGCGCCTTAAAGGTACCCAGCCAGGCGGACTGTGTATCCGCTGGTAGCAGTTGTTGCCACTCGATGCTTCGTGGGACGGTTTTCAGGTCCGCAAAGTACCTTGAGCTCACCGGGTCGCGGAGGTTCAATACACCCAGCTCTTCAAAACGTCTTAGATCAACCTGGGATCCAAGTGCTGCCTTGACCATGCCCCGCTGGGCAACGATGCGGCCGGTATTATCACCTGTCAGCCAGACCGCAGTCGTGACATTCGCGCACGCCCCAAACACCGTATCAATGAGCCATGCCAAGGCGGTTTCAAGTTCGCCTCCCAAGGCAATAGTCTCTGTCTGCTCTAGATGGTGCCCGTCCCGAATGCGTACCGGAGCTGTGCTGCGAACCTCTATTTGCCAGGCACTCACCGCATACAACAGGAGCGCACTGCTTGCAATCGCACCTACGAGATCGGCACGCGCTCGTGTACCTTCCACCAGTGTTAGGTTCGCCAGACGGTTCCAGACCAGTGCAGCAGCAAGCAGGGTTCCCAGACCAAAGACTAGTGCTGGCGACGGTTTTCCCCAAAGTAACGGTGGTCGCTGTGCGTGCCGAAGTACGATCACAGCTCGCTGTGTACCAATTTTTCGTGCTCGCAACGCTCCTCTGGACTTGCAAGCAATACGGGCGATTCCGGGAACGTTTCTCGTGGAGCACACTGTTCCTGAACGGGACGCCTCACGACATGGAGGCGTTCTAACGCGAGACGCTGGCAGGAGCACCCGGCGGAGCGGTACCGTAGGCGGTCCGCTCGGAGCGCTGAAGCCTAACGCGCAATCCACGCTGCAGCCAACAGGTCTTCGCTTCGAAAGTTTCTGTCCAATACAGGTGTCCTTTGCGTCATCGACAGAACGCTCTTGCGCCTCCATTCAATAACTCGTACGGTGTCGAAAGCACCGCGACTGCTTCGAAGGTTACCGTTCGCTGCCGCGTTGTCTCGGTGCACACGTGCCCCGCCTCTTGTCTTCGATGACGTCTTCGCGGGGTGTAACGCAAAGCGCCCTTGGTCGCTTAGGAAAACGTGAATATCACTAATGAAGGGCAAAGAGTGCAAACCCAGTTCTTCTGCAAACGGTTCCGCGTACCCTACACCCAAATCGGCTTTTCCGGTCCAAGATAGATGAACCTATCCAGCTTTCTACCGCATACGCCGATGTTACCGATGAACTAAAAAGCAACCTCAGTTCATCCAGGATACCAGAGCTGTCGTTAAAAAAAGTCAGTCGTTAAAGCAATGCAGTCTGCTTATTCGTGAACGGAAGCGATCAGAGCCTACGGATGCAGCGGCGCCGCTGCTGCGTCCTTCATGTTTGCAGTCGGGTATCAGTGAGCGCCCTTGTCTGCCAAGAATCAGCTTCATTCGTTTGACACCAGCTATGCCCTCTGGTGCGCTCTATGAACGACTCAGTTTCTATGAAAATCCCGAGGGCTGGGGACCACCACTGGACTTGGGGCCCGATCGCTATCGCCACGTGCCGTACGCCCCGTTCACTCGGCTGGAGCGACTCGGACGGGTAGCGGACTTTGCGGGAGCAGCAGCAGCGTCCCAGATCGGCAATGATGCCCAAAGCGTATGGGCTGCAGAAGAGGATACAAGAGAGGATGAGCTAGGAAGACGGGGTCGACGTCACCAGAAGGCAACGCCTCGCGAGCGCGGTCGAGCGTCGACGGGGCTAACGAACGGCCTCGGTGACGAAGAGTCCGCACTGGCTACAACCCGGTTCACGGGCGCTGGAAGCCGATCTGCAGGGAACGAGGGCTTCACGCTTGTCGAAGGATCCGGTCGAGAGCGTGCAGCTCAAGCGGGTTATGGCGCCTACCGAGAGCAGCAGCGTTCTGGCTATGGAGGTGGTGCTGGGGCTGCTCGGGGCGGTGCCCCGGCGAGACGTACAACAGCAGCAGCGCTTGCACGCGGTGGAGCGGTGGCATCAACGGCTGCCGGCTCGAGTGTGTCGGGTGCTTTTGGCGCGGGCAAGCAAACCAGTGCAACGACGCCGCTCCTCGGAGCAGCCGGCGCACCGACGACCCAGCTCGCACGTACCGGAAACGCCCAGGCAAGCAACCGCGACGAAAGCTTGCTGAGTCCATTTGTGGACGCAGTACCGCTGCTGACACTAGAGGGCACCTCTCAGTGGACGCTGCTGGTTGAAATACCCTTTGCGAAGCTGATCAAGATGGAACTCGGACAAGATATCCCGGAAGCGGAAATGCTCTGTGAACGCGGAGCAGTTAGCTACTACGACAAGAGCTGTGATCGTATTTCGTGCAAGCAACCTCGGCCGCTGGCATCCTTTGAGCAGCGCAAGCGACTCTATCCAACTGTCAATGAAGATCCACGTATGCAGTCCTATCGGAGCGATTTAGAGCACAGCGATCATGGAGCAGCTGACGCGCCCACGGAGAAACGACGCGTGCTCACCACAGGGCCGCTGCTGGCACTGCTGATGGCGGCTCCGAAATCGAGCTATCCATGGGATGTGGTCGTCGAACGGCACGGCAACGTGCTGGTTATCGACAGGCGTCCAGATAGCCAGGTAGAGACGCTTACCATGTTCGAGACCATTACGGATAACAGTCAGCGCTCTGGACTGGCCTTTGCTGGGGCCAACATGCTGTTTGCACTTCAGCAGGCGCAAAGCAACGCTCTGGAAGCGGCACGTATCAATCACAACTTTTCTCAGAGCGTGCTCCGCGCTGACCTTGAGCCGTATCGGTTTGCTGGCGAGAGCCCTTTCACCGACAGTGCGACGGATGCGGTTCTCGTGGGTTACCGCTATCGCCGATGGGAGCTGTCGGATGAGCTGGAACTGATTGCGCGCTGTGAAGTTGATGCAGCACTGGAAACTACTGGACCAGCGTTTGCGGGAGAATCCACTGCTCCGGCCTTGATCCTTTTGCGCGCGCTCAACGAAATACCGGACACGAATGTACGCGCTGGCGGCAGCTCTGGAAGTGCTGTAGGCGCTGCTGGTGCCACTGCCGGGGGAGGTGTGGGCGACTGGCGTACACGTCTCGACGCCCAGCGTGGCAGTGTTTTGGCGACGGAGCTGCGCAATCACACCGCCAAACTCGTTCGCTGGACAGTGTTAGCGCTGATAGCTGGCGCGGATCAGCTGAAACTGGGCTTTGTGTCGCGGGTCAACCCTCGTGATACACGCAATCACGTGATCCTGGGTATGCAGGCGTACAAGCCGAACGAATTTGCGAAGCAGATTGGCGTGAATACGCGGAATATGTGGGGAATCATGAACCATTTAGTCCAAGTATGTTTCAGTTTACTCGCGGATGGGGAGCGGGCGATCTTGACAAAAGAAGCGCATCGACAGTCGTTGCGGTTGTATCGCATGCCGTCCGTGCTGGAAGGCAGTGAATCCAACCAGAACAAGTCATAAACTTGAGGAGTTATACTTGAGTGGATCGCGAAACGTTGCCGCAATCCAGTGCACGCTGTATACGGTGCATGACACGCAGCGCCGTGCATTCTGGATGACCGGTGGCAGCACGAGCATGTTGAGTTTGAGTGTTTTGCTCGCAGATATTCATCAGAAGAAGCGTATCGAGAAGAGTGGAAACGTATCGCTGAGCGAGTGGGTACTGTCACTGGTGGCTTGCCGAAAACGACCCTACTTGTCCAGGTCAGTTACTCTACGGTCAGCAAATGAATGAACAACTTCTCGTCTTTATCCGGTGCGTACTATACGCAAAACAGAATGCACCAGACTCGACTTCCAAGCGTACCTCCTCGTCAATATATGCATTCTTCATACGCTCTGAGATAAATGGTTAGAGTACCCTCAGGAGATGAGGTTCTCATACCCTTCATGCGGACAGCAATGAGCGAGGCAAAAGCAGTACGCTTCGATCGGAGACGCTCACGCGTCGGGTCTCGCGCACAACTGATTCTGTGCTGATTCTTACAGAATCTTGCTTCATCTGGGACGGATGTCTGTTTCACTGGACGATTATTCAGTGGAGAAAAATCAGAGAAATTGTTTGTGCACTCGTAGAAACGCAAACTGCTGGCCGAGAGCACGACCCAAGCGAACACGGCGACAAGATTCGTACTAGGCGCCCATCCATTTCGTGATCGCATGTTGATCGCCGAACGAATAGAATCGTTCTATGTGTGTCATTCTCCGTTGAAGTGCTTTGCGCTAGTTCCATGCGATGTTTTTCTGTCATGCTCGATAACAACGTTATTTTCCGTCACTCAAAATTGGTCAGGGAGCATGCAGCAGCGGTTGACCTTCGAGGTGCGCTTGGGATCAGCACATGCTCCCGGGTATCGTGCAATCGAAAGCGTCTTCTGTGATGTCGTATGTCAGCTGCATGCAGAGAGATCCATGGACGAGTCTTTCGCACCCACGGCACTGAAAGTGTATGACAAGTTTTTGTCTACTTTGAGCAGTCCAGAACAGATGTGTGGGTTCTCTGCTCTTGTACGATAAGGCGCGGGAAGACGCGCTTTGATCTGTTGGCGTGCTCGCGAGGGGGAAGATGACCGGAAAGTACTCAGAAAATTGCAGATATATAGATCGATAGAGAAAAGCGAATATCTATGCCGCTGTGCATCGCATGTGTCTGAACACCGAGGATGCACAAACGGATATGATGCGCAGCGATCAAATCCATTCTATCCAGGCAAGTAAAAACCAAAAAAAGAAGAAATCATCGCACAGAGAAGACCAAAATTTGTACGGAAAGAGGATAAACATGGATGGATAACGGTCGAAGCGGTAACCTCAGTCTGGAGGCGTTGACAACGATTCCAGACTGAAAGATATCAATAGGGAGAATCCCGAACATTACAGCGAGGACACAGCAGGGAGTCTACAGGAACCGTACCGATCGATGGAATACGCACTTGCATGTCGTTCGGGACACCTGAAGCTTAGTCGAGCAACCAGAGGCATGCTCAACCGTTCAACATCATCAATTCAGACAAAGACTGCCTGGTGAGAAAAGGTAAGCCAAGTGCCTGGTCGGTGCCACGCAAGGTTCAGACAAACGCTGCCAGCAGATACGAGCGTACGTCGGGAATGTGTACGCACTCACGTCAAGCTCGTCGCACAGGAGCAAGCACGTTAGCGTCCTGTGGCGACAACAGCTCCAATACGGGCGGCGATGTTGCCCGGGGTACCTCGTTTCCATCTTGCGTTTGTTCGTTTCCGCAAGCGACACTGAGCAAGCGGTGATTTCAACGTTCGTCCATAGCAGAGCTTAAGGCGCAATGATGCCGTACACCCGCTCCGCAGACTCGAGACGTTCCGAAAAGGTCGCTAATCCGTCGCGGATCCAGGCGAGCAGATGCCTCTCTTCCGCTGGAGTTGGTCTAAGTGGCATTGCAGTCGTTCGCGGGTACGATGGAGGCGCTGACGACCCCGTTCGCGCGCCAAGCCAAGCTTTGAGAAACTCAGAATCCACCAGGTGAGGCGTCCTGGACGCTGCGCGCCCTCCGCTGACCGGTAGCGCCTCTCCCGCCTCACGCCTGGAGCGATGTCGGTCGCAGCGCTCCCGGAGCGCAACTCGTGCCCACGAAATCACGTCCAGCGGGCCGCTGAATTGGACCTGGAAGCGAGCCAGGTCCGAGTCCTGGCGTTGTATGTGTAGTTGGAATCTGCTGCCCAGCAGCGTCTCAACGAAAATCGTAGCAGTGTCTCGATCATCGCCGTTTGACCAGCACGACGGGAACGTCTCGCGCAGAACGGCCCCGGGTATATCAGCAACAAGTCGCTGGCAGCGCGGCCGCTTCCTTGCTGGCAAAACCGGTACGTCGCCGTACCAAGTCGGCTTTTGATGATATGGTGCCAGGGGTAGCGCTGCCGCAAAATCCGCACCCGTGACGCGCTCGACGAGGTCGAATACATCGAGATGCCGCTCTGTCAGCACGAGCCACCAGGCTTGGCTACCTCGCGGAGCTAACTGCCAAGCCTCCGATCCAGACGCAGACGCAACTGCTGCCGATGCTGCTTCGGGATCCTCCAAACGGCCATGAAAGCAGAGCAGCACCAGTAGCCGCACTGGTGCATGGGAGTTGGCGGGCAAGGGTACCAGCATCACACGCTCTTCGGTGGCGCTTACCCAGTCTCCGGCCGGGATGCATCGCACCACGTTCAAGTTGTCCATGCAAGCGCCAGCAAGAGGACCAGGTATGGCTTCCAATGCCGCACCCAAGTGCACGACAAAGCTGCAGGCATCCGAGAGCGATGGTAATTCCTGACGACTCCCAGACGCATCCCTAATCTCACTCGACAGGCGTATAGCGACCCGTAATGACGGCGCTTCTGCGAAGCCACGCTCTGTTCGGACACCCACCGAGAACAAGGTGGCAAGGCGCTCACGATCGTGCTCGTTCTTGCCGAGCAGGTAAGCGTACTGCGGGGCGGGACGCATCGCCAGCAGCGTGCGTTCAAGCTGCTCGTGTTGCTCCTGCAAGCGCGCCTGACGATCTTCAGCAATTTCGGTAACTGCGTCCAGCATAAGTTCCATGGAGCACGGCGGTGCAAAGGGCCAGGCACCTTGCCGGCCCTCAGTCAACCAAGGATGCACTACGTGCGCAGGGAAGCAAGCGATGCGCTCGTTCATCAGCGGATCGCCCGGCAAGCGCAGTACGACCAACGCCTCTCTGCTGTCGAAGAAACACAGACCGGTAACTACTCCGTCCACGACCATGTGCTCGCGTACAGCGCCGCTTGAAACATCGAGCTCAACGAGGCAGACTCCGGATCCGGTAGAATAGAGGATGCGTTGCGCTGCAGAACGATGCGTCGACCGCTTATCGAGGCTTCTATTCGGTGCCGACTCGCCGACTGCGGTGGTCATCGACATCGACATCGACGAATGTCCCTGTGCGGGGTCTTCAGTCGGTAGTACATCGCTGCACGCTGACCCCGATCGCTTTGATGACAGCGATTGTGTCAGCGGATTCGGTACAAAGTTTCCGGGCAACAATCGTGGGCTGCGCATTCCGCCGGAGTCGCGTTCTGTGACTGTGCAGGCACGCGATGGGCCGCTCTCTGACCTCGCTCCGTGTGATGGTGAGCTGAGGCTCACAGCCCCACCTGGATGCCCTTCGTCCGCATGTCGAGCGAGCGACGCCCGATCACCATCTATCGATGCGGTAACTGCATCTGGCTGCGTCATCGCAACAGCGGGGAAACGTGGTTGACGAACTACGTACACACGAGGAATTGGCGGTCGTGTGGCCTCTAGTCGACCACTCGGCCACATTCGATACGTGGGTATCATCGGTAGCGGACTCGCTCGAAACGAGGCATCGACCTCTATCGCGTGTGTCGTTCCATCGACACAGCGAGCGAGCCACACCTGCCGCATGCGATCATCGGTGAGCGCAACAACATCATCAATGCGACCTTTCGGTTGGATTAGAGCACTCAAGTCGATGCGCTGGGCGGAAGGCAGTGAGCATATCTGATTTTCATGGAGCAAAACCACGGCTTTGTCAGAATCGACAAAAGGCCGAATCCATCGCAAGATTCTATGCACTGGTGTCGGCAGCGGAACGACCATTTCAATGCAATCCAGATCCGCTATTTCCCATTGGCGAGCGTGCCTGCGAGTCAACTGAAGCCGTTGAAGCTCCTTAGCACTCAACAGATATACCAGCGCAGAGTCTTCTCCAGCAGCAAACTGCAGCTCCACCCACGCGAGCTGCATACCGCCGTTTTGAGGATGCAGCATGAGCGACGCACCAGCTGCGCTCCGTATGGGTGGCTCCCATGCAATGAACTGCAGGTGCGGGTGCAGTCGTAGGTTGATGGACCACTGCGTCCATCCTATTTCCACTTGATGTGTGGCCTTTTCCATGACGAAGACGGCGTTGCCGGTTAGAGGGCCTTCATCGGGCTGCTCCTCGATCCAGAGCAAGTGATCCGTCATGCGTCCGAACGCAGGTTCAAAGTAAAGCACAGTCATAGAGCAACGAGGTTCACTGCACAAGTGACCAGGCACTGAGCCGCAAACGAGCCGCACACTCGAGTCGTCACCGCTAGAAGCGGCAACAAGCTTCTCATAGTTCGATCGTCTCGCTCCGCTGTCAGCTCTCTGGGCTGGAACCGCGTCCACTACAGGGACAGGCTCCCACTCGCCGCATACACTAGTAGCTGAGTTGCTCGTCGGACAAGCATTTGGCGCCACAAGGCTCCAGTAACATTGCTCAAAGCCGAGCTGCAGTGCGTTCCCCGCCGGGTAGTGCATAGAGCACTAGCCTTTCTTGAACAACCCACACACGCTGTTGGCTCTAGTTCCAGAAAACCCGGTGCGTGAAAACACCACACTGCCGCTATCATAGGCCGAAAAACTTTGTCTTGTGAGTACGCGGTTAGCGCGCCCGGTACCTCCTGGATATTAGAAACGCAGCACTATGTCTTCAGAAGGTTACCCGCTGCACAGCGATCTAATGTCAGGAACACACTTACGCCCGGACACGCTTCCAGTGGACTTGAGTTCGGGTTCCGCAAGGACGTCTTCTCTTCGAACAGCGTCAGCAGCAGCGTAAACGGCGCCGTAGCAGCCGCTTTTCGATAGGTTCGGCATCTACGCTGTCGCTGGATGGACGATGCTTTCATGGGTCCCAGCAGGCAGCGTGATCTGACGTTGGCGAAATACACCCACGTCTGGAGCAGTGTAAAGCCTGTTGTCCCGGTTGCCGACATGCGCTGTACCTCCAAGGCAACCTGTTCAGATACATCCGCCTTACACCGTACAAGATGCTCTCGGGGATGCAGTGTACCGTCGGAGCCCCCGATACGGGGCGTTCCCGCCCTCATGCATTTCAACAACGGTGTCGGAGGCTGCTTACCACCGACCCAGAAACACAGCTGTATCGATCAGAGCACGTGGGTGAGCTGCAACCCCAGTGTGCCTACTTGAACAGAATAAATCCCCATTGCCTACAAACTGAGTATCAAGGAGTGAAACGGCCGAGAAATCATGGATGCGTTCTTTGCGGCAGTAACAGCAGCTTGCTTATTTTCCGACGCAAGCGTTGGCTCTCGAAGCATGCACTGCTCGTCACATTGTGGGAAAATTTGCCCTGTCGAAGACGGATTCATGCATGTTCCGCTGATGCTTGTTTGCCCCCAGAAGTACGACGATGCTTGCGCAGCCTGATCAGCGTCAAATCGAATACGAATCTGCGAACGTCATCCTTCGAACCAGCATCGCCAGCGTGCGGCATCTCTGCATGATACAGTGCTTGCGCATTTGCAGCCCTGCTCTGTGTAAGACTCCTGGTTCATCGTGCGTATCTCGATATGCTTCTGAGCGGAACGAGGGTGGCGTTCCGTCCACATCGCCACGCGTAAGAACCTGCGCGGAACGGTTCCGAAGCAGCCCCATGCCGACAACAATCAGGATGCACTCATTGCCAACATTCCGCAATCAGGTGTGAATAAAGTTAATGGTGGAGCTATAACCCGACGGTATGGAACGGAATGATGGGCGCATTCCCAGATGCGGATAGCAGATGCGGCGTAGGTGATCTTGGGTTCCTGTCAACGATTCGTCGGTCAAAATATACGTCAACGCGACTCTCCTGATATCGGTATAAAATGGAACGAATCCTTTTACCTAACATGGGCGTCAGAAGTCATGCCTGGGTCGTTGTGAACTGTCATCAACACCAGTCTCTCTAGGTTTTTGACCCGAATGCTTTTTCCCTCGCCCTTTCCTGAAGCTTCATAACGCCAGTCTCTCACGTTGCTCCAGCTCCGGTTTCAGCAGTCGACAGATGTTGATTGCAGAGCTCAAGTTCTGATTTCGCTGCTTCAAGCTGTTGTGGACGCTTTTGAAGATTAGGCGGCAGTCGCAATATACGCTTTCATCGCCGAATTCAGCTTCTTCGCCCACAAACGCCCTTTGCGCCCTTTGCGCCCTTTGCAGCGGTGTCACTGGACTCTAGTCGGGTGTTGTTATACGATTTCTACGCCTATGCCTCCACCGGGCGCCGCCCTTTGATTCATGAAAGCTTCCTTCATCTTCTGGTACATATTCTTCACGGGGATGGAATGTACCAGTCGATGCTCTCCTCGGTTTCCGGGCCAGGTGCCGTCTCCCGGGATCAAGGGCTTCTTCTGGGGGTTCCATTGGCAAGAATGTTGCGCGTTGCACACGGAAGCGAACCCACTGCCCTTCGGTAGAGCATTTGTGAAACGCAAATTTATTCATTAGGAAACAAGCACCGTAAGGAGAACCCAGGTTAGAGAACATGTCGAGAAAATTCGAACCAGCTCCGTTCACATGGTGTAAATCGGCTAGACACACTCCACTGGACGCGATAGCTGCAATCACTGAGGACCGAGCCCGCGGCTCTCTTCCATGCAAAACAGAAGAGAACGCGGAGCCTCTCGGAGCATTTCACGTGTGAGAAATCATGCTGCTGTCGAGTGCCGCGCTGCCGATAATCATGAAGCAAGTATGATTTCTTTTTCGATCGGGATCGATTCTTGGACGCAACAAGTGCAGCGAACTTTTTGCGTGCGCTTCTCAAGAGATCTTCAACGGACAATGTCGAGCGTCTCGCTTCGTTGATCCAGTGACACGATTTGCTGCGCCCTCGCGTTGCCCCGAAGCAGAGAGATCCGAACGGTAAACCACACGTGATTGGAGCATACGACACGAATGGAACATAGAATACTGCAGGCTTGTATGCCAACATTGTATATTGTTATGGGTTCATTCGTGGACGCTTGCTCCATGGCATTACGAATCATCTCGATTCCGATGAAGTGACGAAATCCTGCGGCAAATAACCGAAGAAGCTACCCCTAGAACTCGACCGAAAACCTGGAACCAGCCCATCAACATGTACGCGCTCATTGCTGCACGTCGAATGTAGAGACGGTACATCTGAAACAAGCTCCCAGAATGCTCAAGGCATGGACAAACCTAGCAGCGTACTGTGTGCAGTTTTGATGAAACGCATGCATCCAGGCCCGCCCGCGGCGCCATTCGCAAGATCGCAGGCGGTGCTCCAATGCAACGCACGCTGCCCGAGGTGCACGTTTTGGCGCCAACGACACTCGAGGAACCGTATGGTTGTAGGTGCGAATTGGGGTGATCAACGCCGGAGTCGCCTGCCAGCGGGTCACGTCCTTGGATGAACGACACTTTCCCGGTTCTCACTTCAGTCGACGCATGCGCTTTAAAGCGGCGCTTCGGCTTGAGAAAGTGCCAGAGCTCGTGAGCATATCGAACGTACTCGCCAAGTATCACCGACAGGTAATTCTGCACCTGACGCCGCCCGCTGACGATCGCATCGAGTTTATTGTATCCAGCACTGGACATCGAGACGGTTTGGTCGGCCGTGATCGAGAGCGCGACGGCGACCTCCTCGCGGTATGGGCCTCGTTAGAAAAGATGGCCTGGTTTTCCAGCTATCAGCTCGAGTCTAAGGCCCAGGATCACATTGCTCTGCAGCTGGAACCGACAAGCCTCAGCGGGGCACTGCGTTCGGCGCTACGGGGCCAGCTTGTGCAGCTGCGTTTGCGGCGCAAACTCGGTGCCGTGCTTAGCCTGGAGATTGCCCTCCACGACTCAACAGTTCCTGAATGGGACATCATCCAGGACGTCGCCGTGGAGGTGCTGCCACCAGCTCGCCTACAGGAGCTACGCGAGCCGCCGGTGACCGCTGGCGCACGCGGCGTGGTGCTGTCTTGCCCCGAACGCCTCCATGCTGCCGCGAAGCGCCTACGAGCACTTCATCGATACAGTATAACAGAAATGGAACCGCTCTGTGCCCATTTAAGCATTGAAGTGAAGCGAGAAACATCATCGACGGCACGTCTTCGCCTCTCGGTGCCGACGACAACCATCCGAGTCGGTCTGACATTCACTGAACTGAAACTGGCGTATGTGGAAGGTGAATGCCCCGATGCACCTCCGGGTTCAGCAGCTGCCCCGGGACACGCGGACGATAATAACAGCTCGGCTGCTGCCGTGCATCACCTGATAAGCGCAAAGATTCCGGTGGGCGCTCTAGCGAATGCGCTCGAAGCGCGTCTAGTCCATCCACAACAGACGTTTTGTTTCGTGCTCACGGATTTCGTCCTGCTTCATTTCGCTGGTGAGGAATTCGAATTCTCCTGTTATGTGCCGCGATATGAAGAGGACGAAACCCTCGATCGACTCTGATCTCTGGTCGAATCGTGTAAATGCTGTTGCCGTTGAGTATAGGGACTGCCTCCGCTGACAAGTAACAGACCGCCTTCGCGTGAACATCCGCCGCGTACAGTCCAGGTGCCGTTCGAAGTCGCCAAACGCTTGAAGGTGCTTAGCAACCAATAACGTGGTTGCCAAGTTCAGACACGTGGATATGAATATAGACGCCAGTTACAATCCAGTGAGATGGGACTCGGATCCAGGTCCGCCTCCAACGGACCAAGCTGTGCGCGATGTGCACGCAAATCTAAATCCCCTGATCGCACGTAAAGGTCCGTCAATCCGAAATGATGCCAGGGAAACACTTGCATTTTACAAGGCACTCAAGCCGAAAAGAGCACGTAGAAGCCTCCGCCGCAGTACTGCGACACTTGCAACCTAGGGGCCGTCCATCATCCTTTTGAACGACTAGCCTGGGGCGGTACTCGACCGGCTCTGGGATTGTTCGTGCACGCGCTTTCTGTGCTGGTTCAGCTGAGTGCGATGCGCGAAAGCCGCTCCACAGAGGTCACAGATTTGGTCCTTCACGCGATCGTGCTGGGCTTTCAGATGCTTCAAAAGACCGCCCTTGCTTGTGAATACGCGGTCGCAGCCCTCGCGCGGACAGGGAAAGTCTCGCCCGCCATGTGCACTGTGCGCCGTTCGCAGATGGTATTTCAGACCGTTGCGGCTCGTGAACCTGGCGCCGCACTTACCGCATACCCAGTCGAGAGCGTTCTCGTGAACAACACGAATATGCTGTTTCAAACTGGAGTTCGCAGTGAACGTGTTCCCGCATATATCACAACGATGATCGCGATGACCCTCGTGCACGGTCCGAATATGAACGGTGAGCGCCCCTTTTTGCGTGAAACGTGAACCACACAGCGAACATAGAAAGTCCCGCGCACCTTCGTGCACCGTGTGAACGTGCGTCGCACAACTCTGTTTCGTTGTAAAAGCCGCACCGCAGCGTTCGCACCGATAGTCGCGCCGTCCTTCGTGCACGGTCCGCGTATGGCGACAAAGTTGAGAACTTGTGGCAAAAAGCGTCCCACAGTGCACACACTGATGGGTTTTACGAGGTCTATTTACGGGTGTGTGCTTTATTCTGGGCATAGGCGGGTCAACGCCCGCCTGATGACCGAGCCCCGTGGGGTAAGGGGTAAAACTCGGGCGGGAACGTCGCCTGCCGCAACGAACCAGAGACGCCGCCAAGGCGCCAATCGGGAAGTGCGAACTTCAGAACCCCTTCCACATCATGAACATCCTTGGACAGATCTGGCCACGGCGGTACGCACGCGTCCCCTTCGAGCGCCTTCGCGTCGCCGGTGCGATCGCTCAGGCGGCGAACGCTCCGGGGCGCCCTCGTGGAGCGCCACCCGCGCTGGCGATCGTTCTTTGTTTACCATGGTACGTGTCCGTACGGAGCGCGCGGACTGCTCCAATAGCACGTAGCCGTCGAGCGCCGGCTGCTGTTAGCATTATGCGCTTCGTGGACACTGCTCTACAAGTATGTTAGGTATCGGCAAATGAAGCTGGTTGCAGCGAACTCGCAGAGTCTAGCTCGGAAGCATTGCATCCGCGAATCAGTGGCTCTTGAAGTAGACGGAACTGGGGATCGCATCGAGCCCCTCAATGGGTGCGAGGGAGATACAGACAACGCCTTCTGCATCGTCGTACAATTGCCAGTCTGGAGGCACTCGTAGTAACTCTGTTATGGTTTTCTGGGGGCTTTCGGACGGTGTCCCATCTCCAGCAAAGTCAGTTGCGAAAAACGCTCGGTGGCTACGGACAAGGCCACCATCTCGCCGGCGATCAACGGATGGCAAATTCGTTAGCAAATGACGCATGTTCGGGTAGCGGGTCGCCAGTGATTCGATTGCAGCGGGTGTCAGATACGGCGGCCGATCATCGAGCTTGCCATCGCGCCAGTCGGACGTGCCGTCGGGCCCGACGACGATGAGTATCAGGGCCTCTATCGTGCTGTCTTGTGCGCGTGTGTACCGAGGTGCACGGTTTAACGCCGATGGACCAACGATCAAGTCGTTCGGTTCCAGGCAAGGATAGTCTGTATCCGCCGAAGGAAGCACCTGTTCGGTGCATGCGATTTTCGCCGTGCAGACTTGAATCCGAGCTTTGTGAAACCTGAAAAACGGTATCTCACAAACTGCCCTCTTTATATATCGATGGTGTGCAATGTGATACACTGTTTCCGTGTGTGTGCCGCATATGTGCGGTACGTAGTGATCCAGTGCAGCACAGTTGACGCCGCGGTCTGTCGCTTGTAGCAGCCAGCGGCAACGCGGTGGACCAATTGAAAACGCCGAACACGCTTCCACCGTATCCCCGGAGACGCGCACTCTGTTTGTCAAGTCTAACCAGGCTCCTTCTAGGCCGTGTGGCGCTTCCGACACCTGTTCAGTCTCTTTCATCACGACACAGAGGAACCTGAGCGCGAAGAGACCAGCGCGCAGCTCGCAAACGCGCAGCGACCCGAAGCTGCGTCCAGAGGTCGCAATGAAGGTGCGCGCTATGGAAAAATCCAGAAGACCTCTGTAACAGATAGCGCAGTCTCAGTCAGAGTCTAATGTCGTATGCAGAAGCTCGCACAGGTCAACGTGCTTCCCACGTTGTTATCCCGGCGCTACCCGCGAGGTGCACAACGCATCGCTGTTGCCTGCTATAGAACGGCGATTGCTCTGGCTCTCCTTCGCTCTCTGCCCAGGTGCCACAGCAAGTTTTCCGGACGACAGCTACAGCGAGCAGCGCGCCGGAATCACACTAGGGTTCCCTAGTCACAACCGCAACAATTTTGTCCATGATTGGACATACACAACACTCTTTCGCTGCACCGATCCTCGCGGGCATTCGCGATCCCAGGGCGCGCGCGTGCGCCCTGGCACATCCACGCGCGCCGCCGGGGTGCGTTACGCACGATCGATGATCGCGATGCGCATGAGGGCGCCAGCGCCCTTGGCGATCGATGATCGCGCATTCCGCGTGACGTGACATGCGCCCTCGGAGGGCGCGGCCTCGTCCAGTGTATCGTGCATCACCGACGCGGGACGTGTTGCGCTCCTAGCGCGGGGAGTTCAACCATCGTCACCCGTTCTCAGAGGGTAAAGCGCAGAGCTTTCCGCTTCAGCCCAAGGTGCCAAGCGCTAAGCATCTGTGGTGATTGTTTTACTTAGGAGGAAGAAGCAGCACCGTCCACGTGTTAATTATGCCTCGCGGGCGTCGTCTGCGCAATGACGCGCAAGCTGCGGAGGAGCCAGCGCCCGCTGCTCACCACCATCACGACGACGACGGCGAGTCTAAAGTCCAAGAGGACACTGTGAAAAACGTTGCCGCCATACCAGAAGAGCTAACCTTTGAGCAACAGGAGGCCTCAGACCCGATTTCTAAGGAACCAGCTTCACCGGAAACCCAGCGCGCTTCCGCTGTCGGGGTGGAGGACCCGGTTGGGCCCATGTCCGTCGGTGCCCACGAAACCAGCCCGGTGGCGTCCAGCTCTCGAGACGAACGCCCAGCTTGCACCGAGCATACGACTGACCCGAAGCCGACTGCGGAATGTGGGAAGAGCGAGAGGGATGCGATGGCGGCTACATCCGCAGTGCTGTCGTCAGAGGAGTCACCAGCCAGGCCAGTGTGCCTCGGGTTACCGGAGCAGGAGCAAACTGGCCTAGATCTACCGAGCGCCACGAGCCCGCATGGGCACTGCAGCGCTGAGGCGCAAGATGCTGAGGCAACCCCATTACAGTCCGCCGTCGCCGCTGTCGAGTCCGTCTCCAAAAATGGCTTTTCATCAGCGGAAGCTGCACAAGAGCTCCGGAATCGCGTCGACACCACGCCTTCGATGCACTCTTCGTTGGATGAAGAGGGTCGGGGGTCACCAGTTCCACCATCGGCCGTCGTCGACGATGATACCGATGAGGTGACCCTGAACGACGATGACACCATCGAGAGGGCCAGCATCGAGCACGACGACCTGCTCGATGACGATAGTCTTCCGCCTGTCGTTCGCCGTAAGCGCCAGAAAACCGACGCAGTGGAGACAAAGTCAGGCAGCGTGGCAGAGGCAACAGTCACTCTCGAGGACGGGACAGGTCTAACAGAAGCCGTTTCTGGAGCGGCAGAGTCGTCCCCGGTATCATTTGGAGCAAGCATTCCACGCCGATCCAAAGGAAGCGCCTTCCACGAGAATGTCGCATCCGATCAAACGGAGCTGGCCGCACCAGCCCCTAACCAGTCCACATCCGAAGAGGAGTCCGCAGAACCCTCCACAGGAGGCGCTCAAGAGGAGGCCTCGACAGCACACGACCTGCAGCCGACGCCAGCCGTGCCCGAGAAATCTGAAGCGGAATGGAACAAACTGGAGGATGATGATTCCAGTAAGCTGCGACCAGCCTTGAGTTTGAAAGAGGCGGCTGAATACATACAGACGCTGCCGAGGCGGCATCCAGAAGGCACCAACGACGCACGCCTGTTTATTGGAAACTTGGCGTCAGAGACTACAAGTCCGGTTGAATTGATAAGCATTTTCTCCAAGTACGGCCGCATCATCGAGCAGCCACTCCTGCTCCGCTCCTATGCCTTCATCCAGTATGATAATCCGGAATCGACGCAACTCGCGATTCGTTACGAGCAAGGGCGCCTGATCGGTGGCCGCCACCTGGATCTAAGCGTTGCGTCCGGACGTCGCAACGACAGCGGCAGCGGCAACCATGGCACCCGCCGTGCCACCGGAAGGGAGGCAGCTGCACACCATAGCACCGGTCCCGTTGTCGAGGGCAAACGAGGCCCCCTGCAGCAGAGCAGCGGGTGGCGAAAGCGTGACGCAGCTGCGCTGGAAACGGGTGGCCCGCGGCCGCCACCTAGACCTGGTGCACCCTATGTACGCATTCTGGTTATTGGAACGACGTCGAGATCCATGGCCCACGCCATGCAGAACGTGATCCGCAGCCTTGGAATTTCAGCTGATGTGGCGTATATTTTCTCGGATTCCCTGGGCACTGCGCTCAAAGAGGCCTACGCACAATGCGTACGTTACGTGATCGTGGTTAGCAGCAAGGATGCCTCCAAGGGAACGTGTTCCATACGAACTTATGAAAAAACAGGATTCGAGTACGCTGGGGGAGGCTCCATCATACCCTTTCATGAGGCGCTTGCCATTATCTTCCGCGAGGAACGTATTAACTTGCCTCTGCCGCCCGCTGCGTACACCGTGGCCTCAGCTGCGATGGCGCTTTCGCCACCGACCGTCGCGGATCCCAGCAACATCTCATCGATGATGTCCGGGGTGGTCCCTGGAATGACGCCCCCAGCGCCCTCACTCCCGACCGCTGCAGCAGCGTACCGGTACCAGAATCCAATGGTGGCGGCCCCGGGCACCATGCCTTATCCCTACGCCTCGATGCCGCCAGGCTATCTGTACGGCCACCCGGGAGCGCCGCAGCCGCAGCCGCAGCCGCAGCCCTCGGCACCTCCGCAAGCGACCTCGAACGGCCCCGGGAGCACCATCGGTCAGCGTGCCTACCCCGGATACATGGCTTCGCTGCCACCGACGGGCATGAATGCCCCTGTGATGCATGCACAGCATCCTGGCTTCTCCGGAAATGCACCCTATGCGGCGAACCAGCCATCGACGGCACCGCCTGGAGCCGATATGGACCAAGTCAAGCAGTTATTGGCAACGCTGCAGCAGTTTCAGCAGAGAAACGCAGCTGCGCGAAGCAACGGCGGGCACGGGACCCAGTGATGCCGCGCTCGTCCTCGGAGACGAGGCTCCGGGGGATCGCTTCCCTGTGGTATCGCAACATGATACCGGGGCCTTGGGTCCTACTTTACAGGTCCATCTTGGCTTGCGGGAGTGAGCTTGTTCCAGGGTGCTTGAATCTCTGAGTGGAACTGCAAGTCTTGGACTTTGACCTTCCTGACCTGTTTCACAAGGCGCTTGAGGGACCTGCCGCATCACTTTGAACGTAAACGTTGCCTGGCAGCAGTGATCTCCTTCCAGAGTGCTTCAATCTGTTGGCGGAGCTGCGGATCCTGGATCTCTCCCTTCCTAACCTGTTTCATGAGGTGCGAAACCACGTCCAACCGGAACTGGGCACAATATTGTTTATCGTAGCTCGTGAGGTCGTCCCAGTCCAGAAAGTCCTTGCACTGCGGGGGCGGTCGCTCGACGGGACCCCGCGGCGCTCGGGTCCCGACTGCTCGCAGCCGTTCCCAAACGTTTCTCCAAAAGGAGGAGCTATTCATCAGTGGTGAGCGCCTCGTTGTAATCGGTCGAAACAAGGACCGCCATGCCGCCCCCGCGCGAACGCACAGACGAGGACCCTATGCAACGAGTTTGTTTCGAGATGTGCACGAAGCTCGTGGCCCCATAGCATGGAACACAACGACTGGCTCTAGTCCCGTCCGTTGAGTCCGCTCCGAACTTGTTTCAAATGGACAACATCGACACGCCCCAAGCGCAGTCATAAGCACTTGCCAATGGATGCATAGTTATCGGATTCTCGGTCGTGTTTTGAAAGCGACTCCTTCGACGCTTTGCCGTTGGCGTGCGCTACGTCACCAGACTCACGACGGTTTGCGACGTCCTCAAACAAGGGTTCGTAAACTAACCAATACCAGTATCCAAAGCGTAGGCATCGTCTTTAATGTTTCCATTTTTCTTACGAGAATCATGCTCCAAGGACGCATTTTTCAAGTTTTTGATCTTTCTGTTTCACGGCAACTCATGGGCACATCGAAACGCACCGCTCGGCTGACGAGGAAGAAGAGCTCGGTATCGTTTCGTGACGACTTGTTCACAAGCGCATGCCGCAAGCGCACGAAACTTGTGACGTGAAAGAATCCGTACAGTTCAAGAAACAAATCGATCTGTCTTTGTGGCCAACGACGACACGGCATTCGACACCAGCATGAAATCTTTCTTGGAATGTGCTCTCAGGGGCGCAACCGTCTTTGCTGTTCGCATGGAAAAGAGTGCTGGACTTGGACTCGAGTCGTCGCAGTGGTCGCTTTCAATGGAGAGTGCGTCTCTGCTTTGTATCAGTCGGGTGCACGTAGATGGAAAGTTCTCATTTTGGCGGTCTACCGTTTGGATCATCCTTCCGATACTCGTTCCTGTCATGGATACTATAGCAATCGAAAGAGACGCTCTCGAATGGACCAACGTACGCTTGGGCGTAACGCATGCAGCGTAACCCCCGAGGATATCGCTTAGAAAGGGCCCGTGATCCCAGCGTACGGCACCGGGCGCGCAAAAGGGAGGACTGTATCGTGGCGGGCCCTCGGTACCCGTCACTCGCATCTGTTGAGCGACGGAGGAAGCGTTCACGTGCCATAGAGAAGACCTCGGACGAGCTGGAACAGGAGCAGGAGGAGCTGCGATTGGCATTGGAGAAAACCTGACCACAATCAGATGTCAAGGCTACGAAGCACGCGCAGATGCTTGAAACAAACAAGCTGAGAACGGCAGACAAGGCTTGAATCGCAAATTCCAAAAAGTTCATGACATGCGTCAACTACAGTCGGAACTGGTCAAATCTGGACTTGGACACTCCTGCGAACATTCATCGGGCGCTGCAAGCCGAGCTGCAGTGAGCGGAGAGACCGACGTCACGAGGCCGGACATATGAGCGGGAACAGAGGAAGCAGCCACAGCGTGAATCCGCAAAGACTGGTGTTCATGGCCATGGGAAGAGTTCCAAACACATAGTGAGCGCCCGTGTTGCAGGACATTGGCCGTTTTACTCCGCCACGCGTGTACCTGAGCAATGCTTCGGGCGACCTGGCACACATGGGAAACCATCCACAGGCCGTGTTTCGCAATGATTCGATGCAAGGTGCGTTAGGCCGTCCACCTGTGGCATAGACTGTGTCTGGTTCTCGGACCTGAACGGTTCCATGATCTTCGTCATGTTTGCAACGAAAGCACCGTGCCATTGCATCCACGACCAGAGACCGATGACTATCGCAGATTCGGGGGATGCCTCGATCCGACACCTTAAATAAACCCCACCATCGAGGCATCCCGCACCGCGTAGTCTGTTGCACGAACCAGGAGCAGCAGGTCTCGATGACGATGCCTGCGAACGAACGCAGGAAGGGCGTTGCCAGCAGATGATCGTACCTGAACGCCTCGCGGGAAAGATGCATTGACCGCATCCAAGCAGGCGAGCCCGTCCGGTTTCTCAATCAGCTTTCGTCAATGTTTTATGGCTTTTCTGCAGGTTTTCGGCAGCGACAAGGCTGAGAAAGGTATTCCATCCCACACCGACCAGATTTGCGAACAGAACCTGCAGCTCGTTGCGGACGAAGCGGAAGTTCACAACTTGCGCTATAGGCCATATCGTCCAGTTCGCCAGCAGCGTACGACCGGTTTCCTCGCTTGCGACCTGCAAGGCGTGTCGCAACAGGCCGTCACCATTCTCTCCAGCGACAAACTTTCGCCCGGCGTACTCGAGAAAAAACAGTGTTGCCGGGATGATTGTCGGCGCCATAAGCAACTGATCACAGGCAACGCGTTTGCTAACCGCTACCATATTGGTTGCGGGAAAGCGTTTGCTTAACCAAAGGTACCAATAATGAGAAACTGGTGCGCTAAAGACACCCATGAACGTTGCGAATAACACTAGCCTTCGCCAGTTAAACGGCTTCTGTGGACCAGGGTCTCCCAATCGCTCAGCTGTCGGTGTTCGCTGACGACGTTCGAGCAACTGCGCCAACGCGTCACCTGCAGCACCAACCGAGGCAGCAGTCAGCGACTTTGTAGTTACGGGGTATCGCTGGAGGCTGCGAAGGTACCGATCGTATAAGTTAGCAACAGCCTGCACGGCTGGACTGCCCCGCACGTGCCTCATCGGTGCTGGTCCAGGAACTGCGCATATGCAGTGGGGTATTTGCACGCTGCTGCTGCTGCTGCTGCTGCTGCTACTGCTGCTGCATTATATGATCATGCGCGCTGCACCACTCGTTTGCCCAAACGGCTTGCGGGAGCGGTTTGCAATCGAGTTTCGCGGTCGCCGCTGGTGGCGGATCCCATTCGGCTTGCTTTTCGAGTTCGTGTCGTATCCGAACTGCATATTTGAGGTACTGGCGTGGGTAGGATTGATCTCGATGATGCGAACAATCGCAGGCATCCTGTGTATGCTCGTGGGCACACTGCAGATGCTGGTCTGGGTTCGGGCGAAACATCGGCAGTATCTGAAGGAATTCGGAACCCGCTGTCCCTGGTCGAGGAAACGCATGTTTCCTTTCGTTTTTGGTGAAAGCACGGCGGGGCACGAAATTTGTTTGCGTGCTGGTGGGCACGTCCTGACCTAGAGGTGCGAGGCCGGTGTGCATGTGAATTTTCGTCACTTTTGGATGATGGTGGAATCGGTGATCGTTGCAACTCGTGCAGTGAAGCGCACCCACACTCGTGATGATGCTCGATATTCGAACAACCATAGCGCACTCGGATGATTTTCCCAGAATGCCGCAGCGGCGACTCGTCATCACACTGAACCCGAACGTTTCGAATACGTGCTTGGTTTACGTACTAGGAAACCAGGGCATGCTGTGCGGCTTCGTCACGCACGATTCACGGCCAGCATGTAGGCACCAGAGCACCTGGTGCCGGCTACAGCCCTCAGCTTCTGTTACCGCTCGTTTGATAGCGTCGGTCAAGATTGATCGCTTCTTGACCTCAGCTCTATCACGAGCGTTTTAGACAAAACGCCATCAATGTCAGATGATGTATGGTGGTGGAGGCGCGATCGGCGGAGCTGACGCGGTCCAACTTTATGGGGGAACCTCCCAGCCCAGAGTTGAACAAGGAGAAGCTGAAACCGATAGCAAAGGGCCCGTCGAGTGTGCTCTGCCTCTGCCAAGATCACCGGATCCGGAGGACGAAGCAGGCACCATAATTTAGACAACGAAAGCAGCATGGAAATGACTTGAGCTGTCATCAGTACCAGCCTATGACGCAGGATAGAAGCACAATTCAAATTAGATACTCCCTGCAGCGTCCGTGCAGCATGCATAACAAGCATAGGGAATAAACTTGTAGCCGTGTTCGGGAACACTAATATGCCTACTTTGGTTACGATCAATAAAACTAACGAAACTCTTCAAGGCTAGTGTGATGCACACCTCATCCAGACAAGCGTGAGCCGCTGCGAAAGCTACGCTTCTTCTGGAGGCATTATGGAGATCCAAGCGTGCCACAACACCGACTGTGCTTCAGGGCGGCACTGCGATAGGCACCAACGACATAGCCTATAGCAGGAGTGCATTCTACGTGAGTTTCCGATCTACGATACGTTATTTTGGCTGCAGTGCGATGCGAACACGCACGTGCCAATGCAGGGTGTCGGACACGTGTCCTTTATTGATCGGTGAGGCGTCTCGCGCGGTGCACGCATCGCGCTCAGTGAGCGCAACTGGGAGATCAGGCAGGCATGAGACACGACGCGTATGCCTCCGTTGAGGGGAAACGCGATCTCGATCAGAAGCGTGTTGTTCAGCTGTAAAAAGTTGGATTTCCGTTGAGGTCATAGCAAAGTACAGTCTTTCAGTTCGTTTTTGTTTCAAACTTCAAACAAGTCTAGTCTAGTGTTTTTTGCAGTATGTAACAGAAGGGTTCAAAGAGCGTTCTTTTTCAAAAAAAACAAAACAAGGAAAGCTGTGAAAAAGCAAGTTCACGATCCTGGAGGCCCAGGGTCGCCGGCTGCTGGAAAAAAAACAAAAAACAGTGCCCATTCCACAAGAAAAGGAAGAGAAAAAGAAGCAAAAGGGCGAGGCCCTACGTCGAAGGCAGCAAGAAAGACGGCTGTACGACGAGAAGGTGGTGAAAACCTTTCTTCTTGGATATATCAAGGATCCGTACAGCGAAAAGTTGCGAGACGCTATCAAAAAACATGTCGACTCGTACTCCAAGAGTATTGTCAAGGCGTCGTCAGGACTGATGCATTTGGCGAGGGAGATGTATCGCGACGTGACGCACATGGAAACGGTCGAGGTTCCCGGACGGGTTTTTCGATAAGACCTTTATTCATCACCTGATGCTTGGTACAGAGGAAACGCAGAGGAAAAATGAGCTGGTGCATGCCTTCCACGAAAAACATACCTCTTACGGGTTCGACGGTACAAGAGTGACCGGGATATTTACACATGCGGAGCGATGAAGTACCTCACGAACCTGAAGAACCATTTGACAACGAGCCTCGAACGTTTCATGATACGCGCCGTGATTGCACTCTACCCGGGCCTATCGCGCAATGGAAAATGGGCGATTATGAATGGCATCACGAAAGATCGTAAGCATCAAGATGAGGTCGAATTCGCCGGAGAGAAGGGGTCAAACGAGAGCACGAATGAGGCTTCTGTAATCCGCGCGGTTCTACAAGCGCACCGTGCAATCTTGGGGATGGCGAATCCAACAGACAAGATATCAGAGTTGAAAAAAGATAAGGAAAGATACTATCGCCTTTTCCTGCGATATTTCGTATTTCTCGACCGAGAGCTCGAACGCAAAGCAGAGATGAGGCTGAATAGGGAAAATTTAGAGTGGGAGGAAAGGAAGGCTGTCCTAAAGGGGAAGCGCTTCAACGTCGTTCCAATGTCCAATATCAAGTCACATTTCGTGACTATCGACTCCAGAATCCCTCATGGCATCATGAAGGAGATCAGTCCCGAGTTCGATGTTAGCAGGGAGGAGTTTTCCGGTGAAAACCGGGAGATGTCCTGGAAGAATATCTTCAGCTCCAAACGTCTGAGAGTGAGCAAGCAAAAGTTGTTCACTGGGTTAATCGAAACCGATGGAGTAGCCTTGTGTGTACACTATCGGCGGTTGAAGAGAGATCGTCCAGTCCCGCCCTCGGCGAACCATGAAGAAAAGGAGGAGGCGGATCCCGCGACGCAGGAGGTAGAGAATAACGACCTTGTCGTTGACGCGGCGAAGGATGAAGAAAACAAAAAGGAGGATCCTGCGATGCAGGAGGTGCAGGATAACGTGCATGTCGTTTACGTGACGAAGGATGAAGATGAGAAGGAAGCGGATCCTGAGACGCGGAAAGTGCAGGATAACGACTTTGTCATTGGCGCGGACCCCGGCAACACAAATATCATCACCATCGCAGCACCGAAGCGTGCGGAAGATGGTCCTGACGGTAACTTATGTCAGAAAGACATGCGTCTGTTGAGGTTCTCGAGAGCGAGATACTATCGAGAATCGGGAAGCATGAATGCAAGGAACAAAATCGAGACTTGAAATTCAGGAATGAACGAGCACCTGGAAGCTTTGAGCGAGGTGACGAGTCGAGGAGCGGACTTTAAAGCTTTTCGGAAATTCATGGAAGTTCGTGTTGCCCATTGGGATACGCTGTGGGAGGAGTATACCAAGCCCCGGTGGGCTCGTCTTCGAATGAATTTGTATTGTGGGAAGCAGCGGGCGTTCGCGAATTTTTTCAATCAGTTGAGTGCCCTGAAGGAGGATGAAAGTCAGAGGCTCGTAGTAGCGTACGGAGCAGGGCGATGGAAGACCCAAAAAGGGACTGCACCAGCTCCAACGACGAGAACGTATAAGGAGTGCGCACGGCGTTTTGTTACAATACCGATAGATGAGTTTCGAACATCGCATTCACACCATGAGCGGGGGCGCACGCTCCAGAGAGTGGAGATGGAAAAGTGCCAGCGGAGCCCTGAGGATGCAAAAAAGTACGGACCGCTGACGGAAGAGCAAATGGAAAGGAGGGCGAAACTTCGAGGCCTACTTGCATTAGTAAGTACAACCAACGATGGTAAGAAACGTATGGAGTTTGCGAACCGAGACTTTAACGCTGCCATCAATATCAGGAGATGTGCGGTGCTGGAGACGAGACCTCCAGAGTGAACAAGAAGGAACTTTTTTGGACAACCTCTCAAGGTCGAACTATATGAGATAAAATTGGAAGAAGTAGTTGGTGGCCGGTCCAAAAAGACGGGGAGGCGTCTGCACACCAGTTGGAGACGTTTTGTCCAAGGCGCGCCGATCGCCACTACTGTACACGGCCGGCGAGAACGTGGCGAGAATGCGCAAGCGAGCTCGCCGGCTGCGCTCGCTGCACCACCGTCGTTTGACTCACAACCTCGCGATATCTTTGTTCTCTGTGTTTCTTCGTTCGTTGACCATGTTCGTTCAGACCAGTTTCTTTGGAACAGGTGTTAAGGCTTCTGCAAAGTCTGCAGAGTCGCAGCGGTGCTTGGCACACTCGTCCTGGAGCGTCCGCATGACAGGGTACGATATGAACGGGAGCAGCGCGGGGAACCTCGGACCGCGGCGCATCAAGTCATCTGGCGTTGCGAATGATCGCCGCATGTTTAAGGTCTCGTATGTGCTGCCCAGTCAGTCACGTGTTGACAGCGGTCGCGAGTTGCAGAACGTTGCGACAACGAAGATGGTGCCGTTCACTTCCTGGTACAGCGAGCAGCAGCGGATCATGAAGATGGGCGGGCGCATCACCAAGGTCGAACTGGCCAGTGGTGTTCCCCAACGCAACGTCGGCAACACTTAAAGGAGACGCTAGAGCTTTCTTTCCTTGTATGGAAGCTGCGCTTGGCTGGGTTGCGACGTGAATACTCCACAACGACCGCGTCTCAGCGGGCGTTGCTGTTCAGTACAGCCGCAGCGCATCGGAAGAAGCAGGCACCGGACGAGTTTACTTCTGCGGTGGATAGGGCGACACTCCAGGATAACCGCAAAGTACTGCACTTTTTAGGTCCGAGACACACGCATGTGGAAGAGAAGCAGGCGCTGCGCAATCGGTATCCATGACGGAGTATTCTGTGCGCATTTCAGTTTACGCGCGAAAAGCACGGAAGTAGTAGTATGAAACAAGAGGATTCCTTAAAAAGATTCGTGAATTTAAGGGAATGTAATATGCCTGTACCTAAACAACCCGCTGGATAGCTGGCTGGTTCACCTACTGCCCGGCAAACTGAAACATTGGTCAGGGAGCGCGCGATACCGGGTAACACATCAGGACAAGGCCCTCGGGAACATCCCCGCGGAATGTCGCTTATGCGTAGTTTAAGTCATCGCCTCCACTAGCGTCCATATATATACTCAGCAAGACGAAAAATGGCTCACGACCGTAGAGCGGGGTACGCATACCCACTCGCCGACACCGCCCCGCCTTTTTTTGACCGGTCACCTGCTACTGGTTTCTACTTCTTCTTGCACAATTCGACCTTGAGCGGTTTCCTCACAAGACTAGAGTGCCTCAGCTCCGCGGGACTCGTGTCCAGCACCACACGTCGTGTTATATTCATGGCGGCGTTGGGGTCACGGTTCACGAAATTCCTCGCGTACATTGCCGGTGGTTGAACCCATGATCGCAGGGGCTCATTGAACTCGTGCCCTCTGTGCCACTACAGTCTCGTCATCGTCTCGTGGATCAAGCACCTTTTCTTGACTATCTCCACTCTTCTTCATCTACGTCACTTGCGCTTCTTCGCTCGATGACAGGCGAGAAGAGGACTTTTTCGTTTTTCCGGGCGCCCGGCGATGACGGTCCGCCAAGATCCCCGAATTTCATCTCCATACCTTGGATTTTATATTACTTTAAATAGACGCAATCGAACGCGTCTGCCTTACACCTCGAAAGAGCATGAGATGACACGCGCCTGGCTATGGAATCTAGTTGCGGTGCATGACGATGACGTAGTTAGCTCGCAGGCGCGCCGGCCGGCGCGTGCGTGCGTGCGTGCGTGCGCGCGCATGTCTGTATCCGCCGGACACGTTGCGCGTGAGGCACGGCCCAAATTGGACACGACGCCCGACTGCGTGTCTCCCGCGGACGCTCCCGAATTCCGTCGTCGAATCTTCGATCTATGTCGAATGCTCTTTCAACGCGAAGACGTAAGCGGAACAAGCACGTTGACGATACAGATACGCGGTTGGCTAGCGTCGACATTCTGGCGCCATCGAAGCTTCGCGTGTTTGAGAAAAAATAGCCCTAGGAAAAGTTTGCGCGCTGAACGTTGACACTCGTTCAGTGCGTGAACGCCTCAGCGAAGGAAACCTCCGCCTACAGCTGGGCTTCTTATAGTCGAACTGTGCCAACGAATCCGACTGTAACACTTGTGCGTTTCCTTGAGCTGGGCGCAACAGTGCCAGACGCCATACAGCGCTCAAACTAGCGTGCACGAGACAGAGCTAGATATTTTCAACCGTGTCAGACTCAAATAGGTCTATGTCATACTACTACTACCACCCCGACAGGCCGGCGACAAGCTATGCTGCGGTTGCTGCTGGGAGCGCTCCAGATACAACGAGCGCTCCTGTAACCCGCCCGGACTTTGCGGTGCAACCGGCCCAGAGTTTCTCGGCCCAAAAGGAGGTTAAAGGTGCTTATGCTGAAGAAGCCGCCGAGCCTGAGCCAGCAAAGTTTGACGGAAAGCCCGGCGTTCAGCCGCCACCTGGGGCTTACTACTACTATACAGAAAGCACACCGTACGCGCCTCTGCCTCCAGTCTACCGACCAACTGGTGCACCCATTTATCCGGGCAACAGGGCAGGCGAGGCCGCGCAGCCCACACGATACCAGTACGACGATCAAACGGCGACCGGCCAGGTACCACCGTCGCATTCTCGATCAGAGGTCTCTCAGGGCATTTGCAACGCATGTGTTCGGGGCATGGGTTGGGGTGCTGGCATGGGCCTCGCTTGGGGATGCGTTTTCGGTCTGTGCAACCTCTTTTAATATTCGGAGCATCTCGGAGACCACGTATGCCGTTGGCCGTGCAGGGCACGATCCACATCGGCGACGCCACGTGCCTTGTGAAGGTTGCGGAATCGTCCTGGAAACGCACGATCCAGAGCACTCTCGATTTTTTTAGTTTACGGCACGAGCAGGAAAAATGGTCGAGCAGGTTTTCATCCATGACAATTGCGGACCTTGCTCGCAATCGACGACGACGACGACGGTCTTGTTACGGATCTTCCATCAAAACAGGCCGAGATTCCGCTCCAACGCCTTGAATATCCCTTTTTTCTTGTCATGCTAAAAATATTCCCGCACAAGTTGCTTCTATTCAAATCTAGGTGAGGTAGTTGCGGACGATGCGCTCGCTCTCGTCCCAGAGATGCTGCGCTGCAGCAACATCGTTTTCCGCAACTGCCCAGCTCGGCCGGCCGTCGCGGTAGAAAAGAGGCGCACGCTTTCCGGCGCAAGGCACGGCGGTAGCCACAAGCGCTGCCACCACGACGAGTGCTCCCTCCGCAGGTGTTCGAAAAATATACTTGAGAATTTGGCGAAGACGCGTCTGTGCCTCCGGTTTCACGGAATATCGAATGAGCTCGGTCAGTACTGCGCCGGGGTGTACCGCAACAGTGCGGATCGAAGGGTACCGCCGATTGCATTCAGCAGCAAACAAAACATTCGCCATTTTCGTGTCCGCATACGCGACCATGCCGTCATAGTTCTCCCGTCCACGTCGATCCCAGTTTATATCATCAATCGCATCAGTAGCGCCCATGATATGTCCATCAGAGCTAACAACGACGATGCCTTTTCGCACTTTAGCAACCAGGCGTCTGGTTAGGAGGTAGTGTCCGAGGTGGTTCACCGCAAAGTGCATCTCGTAGCCGTCGGCCGAAAATTCCAGCTTCGGAATGTTCATCACACCCGAGTTTAACACAAGAAAATCAATGTAGGCTGTTTGCGCGTTAATCGCATCGGCAGCAGCGCGGACGGATGCGAACGAGGACAGCTCAAGTTTGATAGGCTTGAGCTGCCCGCGCCCCCCTTGCTGCTTGATCCGCCTGATAGTCTCACTACATTTTTCTTCCGTGCGACAGCAAATAAACACTGTCGCACCAGCCTTTGAAAGCGCAAGCGCGACCTCATAGCCGATGCCAACGTTGCAGCCGGTCACGACGACGACCGTCCGGTCGTCAACGTACGGCCGCAGTAACGTCAACGCAGGTTGTTTCGGAAGCACAAACCGCCCGTAAAACACACCAAAGAAAAGATAGAGAAAACCAAGCGGTCTGTAAACTAGGGTATAGATGATGCGTTTCAGAAGCGTAAGGTTCATGTTTCAGTCACACTTTGCTGGCTCGAGACACCAGTACCACCAGTCGCAAAAAGTGACGTTTATCAACGGACTCGTGATTCACTCTATGCGGCACCGCTGGGGCGTACTCCGCGATTGCGCGCCATCGCGCTGGTGCGTCTGCATCTCGACGGCGCGATGGGCGTGTTCACAGCGCGCGCGCACGCTCCGTTACTACGGCATACACGGTGCCTGGAAGAGGGTTTCATTACGACAGACGGGTTGCTGGATCAGCGGTGGTGGCGTTAGTGGCAGGTACCTCTCATTTTGCGCTGCTCGATCGAGAGGCGGCGCATCAGAAACTGTATGAAACGAGCTATCGTATGGGATCTGTATCATGCAGGTTGCGGCAGGTTCAGCGCTGCTGCTTCGGCGGATAGCGAAGGGGTTGCGACTCTGGGACCCGCTGCTTTCGTGAAGCGTGCACAAGACGGAACAGCAGCATGCACATGGCGTGAGAAAAGAAGACAAGGCTCGGTGCTCAGGGTACCTCGGGATCATGTGCAGCGTGATCAGGCTTCGCGAGCTGTATGTAAAAGAAATTTCTCGTTGCACCCAGGAGCCGCACCCTTCATACCGAAGAAAAAACATTTCGAGGAGCCGCATGCCAAGCCGGCACCACGTTCAAGCACATACTTGCGGCCTCTGAGATGCTGCGTCCTGTGTTCAGGGATAACACGGCTGCGTAGACAACTTCTAACAAGCAGAGGCGCACGCCCTGAGATCTGTGCAGAAGCGCAGCATCTTGCCAACATGCATCAGGTCCTCTACCTGACAAAAGCCCAAACTCATGCACAGCATTCCCAGCCATGGCGAGCGGCACGTTCCCTGCCTTGGCAGTACCCAGCTCTCGTGTCTCAGGTTCTCCGCCGAAAGAGCCCGAGAATACGCGCAGCAATACCAGCCATGGCGAGCAGAACGTTCCCTGCCTTGATGAGGGGTTCCGGCAGATCCCATCCCGAGGTCAGCAACCAGCCTTCAGGAGCGTCCGGAGCTCTTTTTGCGGTGAAAAACGAAGTCCCGCGCGAAAAGGGAACCTGCTTCCCCGTACGACGATCTTCGAGGTGGAACCGAACGGCACATTTGCCGCGTTCGAGATCCTCGCAAACGTCATCGATTACAAACTCTAGTTGAGGTGGTAAGACACGAGCTACTTTAGTGAGGTGCTCAGCAAGCGCTTCTCGCCCGTGAAGCGCTCTGGGATAAAGCGCGTCCTCATAGAACACGTCCGGAGCAAAGAGCGGAATGATACCCGCGATTTCCCGCTTGTTCCACTGATCAAAATATCGGAATACAACACGTGCTAAAGACGATTCATTCCGTTTTTCTACGGTTTCCCTCTGAGCCAACTCGAGCCGGAGACACCTTCCCGGGGAAACACGGCACCGCTGCTGCTCGCGCCTCTGGCACCGTCGAAGGCAACGTTGTGGGCGCGGTCGCTCGCAACGCCGCGTCTGACTGCGGTGGCTCGTCCAGAACGCTGCCGGGGTGCAAAAAGCCTGAAGAGCTCGACGACCGAACGCCTCCAGGTGGTCGCCCATCACACGGTGAGCAGCACTCGAGGTACGTGGGGCGCGGCGGGATCCCTCCGTTGCGCAACCCGCATGAGAGAGGCGGCTCGAAGCAGAACTCGTTGTCCCTGGATGTGATGCATCGCGCCCTGCACCGGGCAGTAGACGGCGCTCTTCATTGCGGAGGATGCAACCTTTCAAGCGTCGACTACGAGCATCAAATCGCCGTTATCTGGGTTCGTCAGCTACGACAGAACAGGATGGATGACTGGTTCATGCTCTCCGGGTGCCGTGCGCCGGCGTCAACAGCAACTTGATCCGCTACCACCGTACTGAGCATTTCCAGGCAGCGCATTGAACTCGAGGACTGCTGCGCAGCTCCGAATGAATCGACCTCAGAGGATCGATACGCTGCGAGGGTCAGCGTAATCCCCGGAACGCCAAACGTTCGCAGCGGGCAACGCTATGGAGGAATGCGGGTGTTATGCTCTGGAGTGCGCCTCGCACGTGAAGCAGGGAAGGTGTCGCCATTCGACGACTGTAGTCACCGAGTGGGATCGTTGCCGCGGAAAGCTACAGACCGAAATAACCTTGCATGCTGGACGCTACCTCCGTGGACGCATCACCAGGGGGCGGCAGTGCCGATAGGCCGCGCAGGCCCTGCAACAGAGTCGATACAGTTGGACAATCGCCGGATTTTGTCGATAGAACAGCACGCTTACCTCGACAAGGACTTGATGCAGAGAGGTTGGGCGGTTCCTCAGGACCCAAAACGATCGCTTCCGAATATATTTGCGTGTTCCGTCATCTGTTGTATGGTGCGCCCTGTAGACGCTCATGTGGAGCAGCCTCGCAACAGTTTCGCACGCGAATGACGCCGTACCTCTCGCGGCTGCCTGGTGCGTCGTGCCGCACCACGTTGACCGTACGAGCGCTGCTGTGTCGCAGGTGCTGGTCGCTGACGTGGATGTCCGCTGGACCACTCCATGGGTAAGCGCAAAAAGTCATCGAAACCAGTAGTGAAGCGAGTTCAGCCAAAGCTGGACAAGCGGTTCGATTGTCCGTTCTGCAACCAACCGAAAGCCGTGGAGGTGCTCCTGGACCGAAGCACGGTGCCCATGCGCGGGCGTTTAGAGTGTGGCGTGTGCGGGGCCAGTTATCAGTGCGCTATAAACAGCTTGAGCGAGCCGGTGGATGTCTACTCGGACTGGATAGACACCATAGAGGAGGTCAACGCTGCCGAACCGGGAGACTCGTAGCGCGCGCCCCTGGTCGTCTGGACAGCGGGCACCAGCAGGCACCAGCTGACGTGGGCGACTCGGCAGGTCTTCTGGACTCTCTGGCGACACGAGCACCAGCAGCACGTTCGTTCTTCGTTCTTCAGTGTTTACACGCTGACTTTGTAGGAACTGGCACAAGTCGGATACTGAACAGTACCAGAAAGAGCAGGCAAGGTAAACGCCTGTGCTGGCGCCGAGCCTGTTTCCTGGTACTCGCCTCAAAGCTGGAAACGCAGTGCTCACCACGATTCAGAACTGACGTCGGGTACCGGACCAGCACCATATCACAGGCAAATGGCCGAAAAGTGAACTCCAGCAGCGGTTCTCGGTTTTGGAGTCGCGGATCGCACACAACGACGATGCTGTTGCTGGGAGCGTCTGCGTCGCTGCAGGAAACAGGCTTGGACATGCATTTTGGACCGCGTGTCCCTGTTGTGCGTCCGGGTCGCTCGTGCGCTTCTGTGGTATCCGCAGACAAGCCAAGAACGCTGCGAATACTACCCGTATCATCTGTGCCTACCGCTATCATGAAGATTAGGGTCTTGTCGGGCGCTCCAGCGGCGCTGTCGAGACTGCCGCTGAAATGCATGGCCAGCGAACTGGAGCGTGTTTCACGTCTCTCTGCGATAATCCTCATCTACTGGACATTGAATGCACATTATCACACCAGCCAAAGGGAGCGCAGACCACGCCTAGGATCGTCTGGACTAGAGATGGAGTCCCATCGTGGTGGTGCGGCGGTCACGGCCTCAGCCCGAGGCGCCGCTTGTGTGCAAAGGCCCGGCATCGAGCGGCAAACACGCGGAACAAGTGCGCATCCTTGCCAACGAGTCGCTCCCGCTGCCAAAGTCGTCATTTTGTTTTGTGGGATGGTTTCTTTCAAAGATGGGAGTATTCGACTACGAGTTTCCTTCCATAGAAATGAGTGCCCTGGACGAGTGCTGTGGCCCGGGCTGTTTCTTGAGGCGTTGCGTACTCCACAAAGCAGAATCCTCGTCCACTGCCATCGACTTTCTTTGGTAGTCGAAGCGACTTCACATGGCCGAAGGAACTGAATAGCTGATGTAGCTCCCGTTTGCTCGCTTCAAAAGCAATGTTTTTGATGATAAGTTTGGTTTCGTTGCCAGCCTCGGGGACAACCGCGGTCTCCGAGGCCGCCACTCGACTCGTGACGTGCTTTTCGCTGGGCGCAGCGGAGAGTCTGTGACCCCGCAGCGCCGATCCATCCAGGATATGAAGAGCGCGCCAGGCCTCTTTGCAAGTCGCAAATTCCGCGAAAGCGTATTTCGATGGAATGTTTGGACTCCGGGAATCCATACTGGGGGTCTCCTCATCCAACGGTATGCGCACGATTCGAGGTCGCACGCCCAAGGACTCGAGATGCTCGACTAGCATGCCACTTGTCGTGTCAAGGCTCAAATTACGAATCAGAAGCGAAGTTTGGGACCAATTCGGAGGCGGTTCTTCGGAACCTGATCCAGAGTCGTCAACAGAAGCATAAGCTTTGGGCGATGCTTCGGCGATATCGTCTCCATTGGGAGGTGTTGGGTCGGCCCAGATGCCGCGAGGTGCCCACTCGAGATAGAGCGGCAGATCAGCGTAACGCGTGTAAGCGAGCCCCCGAAATGCTGCCTTGGCCTGGTTTTCGTCGAGAAACTCGGCGAATGCTATAAGGCCCCCGGGAGCGACCACCAATCGTCCAAGTTGACCGTAGCGACCGAGCTTTGGTCCTAGATCTGCAGACGTTGTTCTCGCCGGAAGGTTTTTCAGGATAATCGTTGTTCTGGAGAGCTGTTTCCGATCTAAAGCCCTTCGCTGCCGAGTTTGTTCATCGAGCAAAGCTTGCACGTTGATTCCGCTTTCGGCGAGCGCCTCGCGAACCTCGTACAGCAGACTCGACTCGGCAACAGCGAGCCGCACGGCGGCTGAAATCCCCCCTTCTAGCGCATCGGTACCGAGAAAGCGCGCTTTGGACATCTGAAAGCGCTCGGCGGTCGTCTCTAAAACGCCATCAGTTCCCAGGAAGAACGGATTCCACGAAATGGTGTCCTTTGTGGTGCCGGCTTCTCGACGACGCTGCCGTTTGCGCTCCACGCTAAAGCTTCTGCGTTTGCCTTCGGTTTCCAGAGACGACCTCTGATCCAGTTCGTACCGGTCTGCCTCGGATGGCATGATGTGCAAAAGGCGTCCCTGGTACACTGACCCGTCCAAGGCGTCCATTGCCTGTTGCGCAGAGGTTACGGTCTTGAAGCGTGCAAACCCAAAGCCGCGCGACTGGCCGCTTTCCCGATCCCGAACCAGATGGACATCTTCGAGTTCCCCGAAAGGTTCAAGCAACTTCTCCAGGTCTTCGAAAGTTACGTTAAACCCCAGATTTCGAATAAAGATGCGACTAGACCGACACAACTTCCATTCCTTAGAAGCGGACGCCATCGATTCCGCACGGGAAGACACCTGCTCTGCTCCTGAAGATGCAGACGAGGCGGATACCGCACTGGTCGGCGGTTCCGTTTGGGAAACGGTACGCGAGAGCGCTTGATCATCAGGCGAGTCCGCGAGCAAGACAGCGCTGCCCTCGTCAGCAGCTTGACGACCATGCGACGGAGTCGTTTCCGGTCGCCTGTACACCTTACGTGGCTCCGACTCGCTCGTTTCTTGACCCCAGGTCGCGTGTGCGGCATGCCGCAGCGAAGTCTGACTCGTTCTTGTCTGATCTCGAGGTACCCCCTCGAGTGTTCCGGTTTTGCCAGCGGTTTCGACAGCGTGGTCACTCGTAGAGTGCACCTCTGCACCGCGGTGCTCGTTCTCCGCTGCAGTCAGCGTTGGGGGTCTTCTTTCGCCAGCACGGGCGGTGGCTGCTGCTTGCCGCCTGTCCACAGAAACCTCCGCATGAAAACGTTTCCTCTCGGCTAGCGCCGGTGATCGCGGAGGAAGTGCATACTCTACAGTTATGCGACGAGTATCTAGGAACGTTTGGTCAAAAAATGCCTTGGCTGCTGCTGCCTCCGCAGGTGTTCGATAACCGACGAATCCAAACTCCCGCGAGCGCCCGCTCGCCGTCCGGGAAACCCGCACGTCCGTAACATCACCAAGTCTTGAGAAGTGTGCTCGTAGACGCTCCTCGGAGATGTAGGAAGCAAATCCTTTCACAATCAACCTAGAATTCTCCTTCGAATCAGTGGCGAACATGACGTGCAGTACCCGACGTGTACGCAAAGGATCCACGACGTGCACCTCTCCGCAATGCCCTGGGATGCAGCAGCTTGCTGGAATGCTGCGGTGTCGCCGTGACTCCAGTCGTCGTTTTGTGGAAGCGTTTTCCGACATTGCAGAACCAGCTCTTCCATAGTCACTCTAGCCAGTTAAGTGAATAACGTATGACAATGTGGGTGCATTGAGGCTCCCTGAAGAATACTAGGTCTCCGTCGTGAAGTTTCGGCCGGCTGAAAGTGACTCGATGCGGGCGAGCGCAGCGATTTCGAAAGATCAGTTTCGAGTTTCAACAGTTTGGCGAATGCTGGTACAACCTGGACCGAAACTAAAGATGTAACCTGAGAACGTATTCGAGGAGCGTTATGCAGCACAAGTCGTCGGAACGCGAGTATCGCACACCACGGAGGGTCTGCTCTCTAATCGTGCCGCTCGCACTCGACCTGGTTTAGATCTAGAAACGCTGAGCCTCCTGCTGCGCTGCCTGCAGGGATCAACCAGAAACAGTGTCACTCAAGCACGTTGACCTCCAGCGTGCGTGAAACGCGTCCATATGTCGTAGAGAGGGCGAGCTGCATCCCTGGATGCTCCGGTATCCCTTCACCGTACGATCCCGTCGCTCGCCATCGCGAAGCGTCTGCAGCGATGCATACACGTTAGCTGCGGAACGTCATACGATGCATAGGTGGCCACGAAGGTGCACCATTCCACTGTGGCACATACGTATTGGCTCGCAAACAAGCAAGCAAGCAAGCAGGCGACACGTAGGAGTTGCAGCTCACTCTGATTCGTTTCATGGAAGCGAGATACTCGGTGCAATGCACAGCAATGGACACCGTATTTATCTTCGTAAGACTCTGGAAACGGAATATGATCGGACTCAAAGTCTTTCAACGCTATTTTGTACGGTCCTCGCTGCGGTTTATAGCATGAGATCGGCATCAGTATGCAATGTATCTTATAGATGGTAGACAACTTGCATGTCGGATGGATTCCTTCCAGAGCAGTGCGAAGAGTACTGCATTCCCCGTTCAGGTCAGTCATACCACAGGGCTCTGATCTTTGAGGAGCCCTGAAAGAACGAATGATACACACTCCGCGCCAAAATCGATATTCTCAAACACTCACTGTTATCAATGGTAGAAAAACGACCCGTTGATCCCGTTCGGAATGCATGTGCGACAATAGTAGCCGCGAGCAGCGTCTCTGTTTCTCAATCGCCTCTTCGTCTGGTCCTGGAACCATTGCGATCCAGTAACAAAAAAAGTCCTAGTTTATTCACACCCATCATCCACCGAAATCGCAACGAAAGCGTTCCTGGAAAGTCACCATCGATACGAGGCACAGTGACGTCGGTTTGTTTTCCAGTCGATGGGACTTGCTTCGGGCGAACAGAACGGGGCCTATATGGGTATTCGCGGAAAGGGAGCCTGCCATGCGTACGATCGAACTCGATGAGAACGACGAACTTCTCTATTCTAGCAGCAGTGGATATATGTGGCGGATTAAATTTCGCTCGTACAGAAGGCTCATACAACAGCACGAAACACTTCGTCGAACCATCGAAGGCTTTTACACTGATGTCTGGAGACGTTCTTCCAATAGGCAACGTGGCGTTTCACAAATCCCCCTTGCGTTCGAGCTTTTCCCAATTCTATCGAGGTAGCGTTGCATTTCATTACTACGTACACACCGTGGCTCGACGCCATTGAAGGAGTCTTTCCGTTCGTGAGGCGTAACGATCGTTCCACTGGGCGAATCGCTGAAGCGCTCAGCACACGGTAACGCTGGAGCACGTTTCGTCTTTCTTCTGCAAGTCCCTCTCGCCCCGGGAATGCCCTTACCTAAGGAAATGAACAAGTGCTTTCATTTTAAAATAAGGTATGAACTGGGATGCACACTTCAGGAGGTCGAGAAAGACAAAATCCAGCGGAGCGCTTCGGTGATTGAAAACCTCAGAGAGCTGAAAGAGCAGCAAATGGCACATAGGGCACGAGTTCTTGCAACCCCTACGTTGATCAGTTCCACCAGATGCAATAATCGCTTGGAATTCTTGAACCGAGACTTCAACGCCGCTATCAACATCAGCAGATGTGCGGTGCTGAAGACGAGACCCGCGGAGCTGACGCCCTCTACCTTTGTAAGGCACCCTCTCAATATCGATGTCTACACGGAGCAGATGAACTGAATAGCAGGAGCCGGTCGAAAAAGGCCTGGAGGAGGCATCTGCCGATGGGTCGTAGTGTACCCCCTCGAAAGAACAGAAGCTAGTTCGCTGCACGGGGCGAATCGCAGATGCGGCAGCCGATCGAGCCGCCGTCGACGATTGCGGCCGTGCCCGCCGCTGCGACGCCCGACGTTTGCAGCACTCATCTCCTTGCTGACCTCAAGGAGCCAGCAACGATATTCATGGCGAAGCAAGCACCGCACGCTTTCGTTAGCCTTGGGGCTCCTAAGCTGCGCTCAACAAACATATGGGGAAGGGTATCGGTGTCGGTCTTGCCGCTGGAAACAAGGCATCAACGTCGCTTTGGTGCAGTGAGACTGCGCGCAGCTTTAGACCTACCCATGACACTCGGACAGTGGGTTCTCCAACAGGAGAGGCAGCATCCAGAGACCGCTGATTTGGCTCCTTTGATAACAGCCACAGCGACAGCTGGGAAGCAGATTGCCTCACTGGTCGCCCGAGCGGGCGTGAGCAACTTGACTGGCCTTCAGGGCTCGGTCAACGTGCAGGGCGAGGAGCAGAAAAAGCTGGACGTGTTGACGAACGAGGTGCTCAAGAACGCGCTACGCTCAACAGGGAAACTAGGTGTCTTGGCTTCGGAAGAGGAAAACGAGCCAGTGTCGCTCATGGAAGAGGCGTATACAGGTGACTTTATTGCTGCGTTTGACCCGTTGGACGGATCCTCGAATTTGGATGCAGCGATCGCCACGGGTACGATTTTTGGTGTAATGCGCAGCGGCGAGCACTGTCTGACGGGACCCGAGGACGCGGATATAAGTCAGCGACAAATGCAGTGCCTCGTGCAGACGCTGCAACCGGGTGCGAATCTGGTGGCAGCGGGCTACATTCTCTACTCCTCATCGGTGATTTTCATGCTGTCTATTGGTCACGGAGTGCAGGGTTTTTCTCTGGACCCAGCGATTGGCGAGTTTGTTTTGACGCACCCAGATGTTCGTGTTCCGGAGCGGGGCAAGATCTACTCCTTCAACGAGGCAAACTCGGATAACTGGGACCCTGTTCTTCAAGAATATATTCGATCGATGAAGAAAAAGGGCTATTCTTCGCGCTACATTGGATCTCTCGTTGGCGATGTCCATCGCACGCTGATTTACGGCGGCGTTTTTGGATACCCTGGTGATAAGAAGAACCCGAACGGCAAGTTGCGTCTTCTGTACGAGTGCGCACCTATGGCGTATCTCATGGAGCAGGCCGGCGGTATAGCGACCACGGGAAAGCAGAGAATTCTGGATATTGTTCCGCGAGATGTCCATCAGCGAGAGCCGTTCATTTGCGGAAGCCCCAGGGATGTTGAGGACCTTTTGAAAATTTACCAAGGCTCCATGGCAATGCGTGGCTAGCCACCGGAGAACATCCAGAGTAGTGGCTTGTTTTCGGATTGAGATGGAGAGACGTTGTTTTGTGGACACGCAGTAGAGCGACATGCGGTCAGAGGCAGCGCCCGCAGCTGCGATTCGCCAGCAATTCCTTGTAGAAGCACGGCGATCTGAAGGATTTGCAATCCACGGACGACACTTTCCTACGATTCGCTGCCTTGGACGGCCGCAGCAGATGGTCGCCGCCCGAACCACTTGCCTCGCGTGCCGCTCTGTTGAAGCCTTTGAGACCTTCGCTAGGCGGTCATCGACAGAGCCATGTTGACCCCGGATCAGCTTTGACTGTTGCGTGCTCCGCAGTTCGGAGAAGTCGAGCCGGGAAGCGTCAACGCCGGCGTCAACCAGATTCCTCTCAGATGGACTTGTAGTACCACATCTTTGGATAAACATGGATTGTGGACAAGAGAAATATCCTTTAAAAAACCAAGGCTGGTTCAGTTGGAGCAAGCGCCGCTTTGGCGGCACTAATGCCATTTACCGCCAGCGTCCAAGTTCGTCGGCAAGTCCGCAACTTGACATTCGCCACGCACGGATCATGGACCGCGCATCCTTCGTTTCCAACGAAATCGCCGAGGCTGAAGGATGCCCCAGACTGATAATTGTTTGTATAGACCATATGCTGGCTATATGGGAGAGAGCGCCTTGGAACAAGTGCTGTGCAAATCGCTTGGATTCCTTGCCGGCCCAATTGCCTCTGTACAGTGCAATTTTTGTACCCTTTCCGAACAGTTCCGTTTCAGCACACTCCGCATCCTAGGAATGAAACGAATTCTACTCAAGAAAGCGATACCCCCATGTGGATGCCTGCTTCTTCAACTAAAAGCTGTCTGGAAGCGCAACAGCGTATTAAGTTGACGTGGACATGCATCTGTTGCGCAGTTGCTTTGACTATCTATCATGAGACGACTGCTATGGACCCGTTCGAAGACAACCGGATGGCCCCTATGTGTGCATTCGTACGTACGTGCTTGTATATCAGTGCATGTCGGTCAGTCACTGTGTCAGTCTGAATCCATGCCGATTCCATAACGCGTACGCTATACGCACTGCTGCACCAATCCAACACGCCAGTTGGATCGATCCCGCTTCCCTCGAGCGGTCCTCGAGATGAATGCAGCAGCAGAAGCAGCAGCAGAGAGAGACGGAGCACCATCTTTGAACGTGTCTGCGCTTTGGTTTCGGTGCTAACATCTCCGGAATAGAGCGGGTGCACAGACTCGACTATTCCAGTCCTGTTGAATGGTCTCTAGGCCAGGCTCAGACGCATTCGCTTCCAATGGCCTTCGATTCGCTGCGCCATTTCCTCTGCACTGATATTCTTCCCGAAATAGTCGAGCAAGTCACCATCGGGACCCATTAGGTACGTTATGATGCTATGGTCCACGAGGTAATCCTCCTCGCTTTCGTCGGTCTTCATGTAATAGACGTGAAACGCCCGGGCTGCTGCGGCGCACTGCTCAACGCTCCCGGTCAGGCCGACGAAGCGCTCATCAAACTCCTCGTTACGAAGAAATTCGTTCACAACGTCAGGTGTGTCTCGTTCGGGGTCCACTGAGATGAACACCGGTGCTATTGTCGCCGAAACACGGTCGTGTCCGAGACGCTGATCCAACAGCGCGAGTGCTTTACTGATTTTTGTCAACTCATCCGGACACACATCAGGACAGTGCGTGAACCCGAAATAGAACAGTGGTAGACGGCCCCGAAAGTCAGCGTCCGTTACCGTCTGTCGAGTGCGAGCGTCGACCAGCTGGAAGGGCCCGCCGATGGCTGGCTTCCCACTGCTAACCTGAGCAGTAACACTCCGCTCCAGTTCCTTCGCTTTTCGCTCTTTCTGTTGCCAGTAAAGGAACCCGATGCCGGCACCCACACCCGTCGTAATGGCCAACGAGCGCCAGGTTACCGGACCCTGGCGCCACGAACTGCCTGTTGTCGTATGCGTTGGCTCCGAGGGACGTCCCGGTTTGGACTCAGGCGCACTAGAGCAACGCCTCAGAAAGTTTCCCCGAAAACGTCGCACTGTTTGGCGTAGAGTACCGTAACTTACGGAACGAAGCATACCTGTGAGCTTTGCGGTGCAACGAGAACTTTTCCATAATTCGACGCTGTTGATCTGGAGACGCCGCCGCCGCCGACGGCGACTTCCAGCAAGCGCATTCTCTCTGGTGCTGGAGTCAACGTGACGATTCCTCTCTGGACGGTAACGGAAGGTATACGCTTCGGGTTTCGAAGGCATCACGTGTGACGCTAAGGTGTATGCCGTGTAGCTTCATCGGTTACGCTGTGTGACAAGGTTTGCACCCGGGTTGGAAAACTGGAGGCATTTTAGCTTCGCAGTTATCCTGGAAGAGCTTCGGGACTTGTAATCTCGCTACACAAGAGAAGAAGCTTAGACTGGTTGTCCCCTCGTGGCGACGCGGGTTCCGCTGGGGTTCCCTGTACGTCTCGCTTGCGGCACGTGCTTGGAAGCGAGGCCCAGCGCTCTGCATCGACACCATGGATCAGTGAGACCCGTATCGGGTGCCGGTGCTCGAACCTGTCGCTGGTACACTGCGGAGACCAGCAATGAGCTGTTCCGGTTGTTAACTTTGATAGAGGCCTATTGTTCGCGAGCGTCCTCAAACGTTACATGAGTGTGCGTGTTTGGTAAAGCCTCGGCTGCTCGATGCAGCAGTCCCCTTGTCTTTGCCTTCGCGCCTGCTTTGTTCACCCTCGGAGTTGCACGTGCCTGACGGAGCGCTAGATTGGACACAAGTCGTACACAAGGGCAGCTTGAGCGCATGGTGCCTGGAGTTGCACACCACAGCCACTGCGAAGCGTTCTTGTATTCACAATCGAAACACACCAGAGCGGCTATCATGTGCATCGAGCATCCGAGTAGGCCGCCAGCTGACGTCGGCACTTATCCAATGACGCAGTTCCGCATACAGGATGCATTCTGATCTGGACACGATAGATGATGAACATCGTGCAGCACCATTGGTTGGATCCCGATGTCCAGCATTCACGAATTTGATCGGATATATGAGCCTGGAATGAGCCATGAAGTACGCGAGGGCTCTCCTCGAGACGTTCACGCGGCTGCACGAGTCGCACGTGCCGTTCTGCGAGCGGTTCTCAGAGCTTGATCTCATCCACTGGACAGGGTCTGACTCAAAGTACTGGATGTTTCTCGAATAGGATCTCAGAAGCTCCGGGATATCCATACATGTGCTCGTTTGCGGCAAAGCGCGAACATCCAAGCGCGCAGCGCTCAAGTGCCGAGCGGCGGCGCATTACCGAAAATCACACGCCTGGAATCCGCCTGCTTTCTGTCGCCCGCTCTGTTCCGGCAACGAACCAAGTACTCGTGAAAGCAACCCCGTTCAGGTTCAACGCTCATAAAGCATTTTACTAGACTGCTTTGCGGAATGTGCCTCCTGCTGTGCGCTGATACCTGCTATGGATCGTAAGCTCGATCCAAACTTCTATTTGGGCACCAGGAAACCTGGGTCGTCACCTATTCGAGAAAACGTTCCCGAGGTCACCGTGCAGGCCATTTTCTAAAACCGAGTCTCTTTGGCGATCTATTCGAAACAAACGCCTCAGAGGATCCAGCATGACATCCGTAACCGACTTTTCGCATCGATCGCTGCCCCTTCATTCAGCAGCTCGATGGAGAGATCTCTGATCCCATCGACTGGATCGCTGCGATGCACTCAATTTCAACTTTTGCGCCCTTGGGCAGCGCCTTCACCGCAAATGTGCTTCGGGCTGGAAGACGACTACCATGGCATCCACCTTGCCGCAGCCAGTCCTCGTACAGCCGATTCACAACGGCAAAGTCGCTCAAATCCTCTAGCAGGATCATCACTTTCAGAATGTTGACAACATCACTGCCTCCTGCCCGGAGGATTGCTTTCATATTGGCTAGCGCCTGTTTGGTCTGGCTTTCGACATCGGGACCCGCGAGATCGTTTGCCGGCGGTGGACGCAGTCCAATACAGCCACTCACATAGAGCGTAGCGGCACGCGGGAACCGCACAGCTTGGACGTAGGGGCCCACCGCCTGGGCCGCCTGCTCGGTTGCCACAGTCTGGAGCGAGTGCTCTGCAGCCGGCTCCCGCAGCCCCAGTACGGCCTCTATAAGCACGTCTCGAGCGGGAACTAGAGGCCGCGCTTCGAGCCACGTTACCGCTGGCGATTGGAGCTGCTTTTCTGCCCAGGCACGCTCAAGGCGCTGGAGCAGTTGCGTGTCGTGGTTCGGGGCGACGTTGATCCGAAGGGTGGCCACTTCATAGTCCTGATAAGTGCGTAACCATTCGTCTAGCTGCGACAAGCAGCTGCCTAGTTGCTCCTCGACGCTTGCGAGACAGCCGTCCTCGGCAACTAGCGCCGGTACGAATAACGTGTTCCGATACGCTCGCAACGACGGTACTGCCAAGTTTGCGTGACTCCGACAACGCAGCGTTCGCAGTCGGTTTCGAACAGACTCGCCGTACGCTGGAGCTCTACCCGCTCCGAATAACCGACTCGTCCGCAGTGCAACCTGGTGAAGCGTGCGAGGTCGGTGCGCACTCCAACACCGGAGACGTCCCGCGAGCATCAAAGCAAAGCCCGTCGAGTTCGACGCGCTCGTTCGTCGAAAGGCGCTGTTCATGAAGCAGACATAAGCGCACTGGTTATTCATCCTGACTCGAACGGTCACAGGTACCCGAAACAGTGCCGCCCGCACCGGCACTCAGCGTCTGTGCAGCGACGAGACCTATCCAGTGGGCAGCGCACGGGGCGGCAACCTACGCCTTGCCCAGCTGGGCACTCGAGGATGTCGCAGTCGCCAACGTACCAGCCGCTCCGCCTCTCCGTGATCATCCCTGCCTTGAACGAAGCTCAAGTCATTGCTAGAGCCATTGAGAGTGTTTATGATAGGGCCGTACGGCAGAGAGCAGCAGTCGAGTCGCTGCGTCCGAGCTGCGAGCAGAGCCTCGTGTTGCACGAGGTCTTGCTCGTAGACGGCGGCTCGGTAGATGACACTTGCTCGAGGGCGAAGCGATTGGCTCAGCGCTCGGCCTACAAGAACTTCCGAATCGTTCATCTTCCAAGCACACAGCGCACGTGTCGCGCAAACCAGCAGAACTGGGGTGCACGACTAGCACAGGGCGATATCCTGCTCTTTCTGCACGCGGATACCACGCTGCCGTTCCAATATCCACAGGTTATTGCCCGGACGCTCGGTTTGATTCAGACCAACACCAGTGGCGAGTCTAAGGCGAGGATGCGTCATCCGGCACTCGGCGCCTTCTCGCTGGAGTTTACAGAGAGTTCCTGGGTACTGCGCTTGGTAGCCTGGGGCGCGAACTTGCGTTCACGTCTTTTCCGAGCGCCCTATGGTGATCAGGGTATTTTTCTCAGGAAGCAGACATTTCAGGATCTCGAGGGGTTCCCCGCCGACTGGCCACTTCTTGACGACGTTGCACTGGGACATCGAGCGCTTCGACGCTTCGGCTGGGGCAATGCATGCCGCATAGCACCCGAGCATGTACAGACCAGCGCTCGCCGTTACCAAAAGCTCGGTGTCCTCAACACAGTGCTCCTTAATCAGTGTATCCTGCTGGGGTTCGCACTGGGCGTCCCAGTGGATGCGCTCGCTCGATGGTATCGTGCACCCCGCACCCTTATACGTGACGCTCTGCTGTGGACGCACAAGCACGAGAATCTGTCCCCAGCGGTGACGTTGCGTCTACGTCGACCATCACCGACAGAGGCATTCACTGTCGCGCGGGAAATGCAGGCTCACCACCGAGCTTGGATATCGATACCTTCGATATTTCACCAAAATGGTGCCGCACAAGAAAAACCAACGGCCTCTGCATAGGACGCGGTGCTCGGGACATGTTGCATTTTTTTCAAGTTAGGCCCCAGGACACGTTCGAATTGTTCGCGATTCCGATATTGCTCAAAGTTTGTGCAGCGTGAGACAGCCGAGCTCAGCCCAGAGCAGCCCAGCCCAGCAATCTTGCCCTTGACTGCCGTGAAAAGCAGCGTGTCCTGAATGCGCTAGAGGCCCGTCCCAAAGATCAATACAAAACGCATCACCATCCTGTTTCCAGGCAGAGCATCGCGAATCTCTCGATGGATTAGGCAGCATTTGTCCGTGCAGAGCGGCGTACCATGAAACCAAGTCCCACGGCACCGTACAGAGGACTCGAGAGCTTCTATCATTGCACGAAGACACATTCCGATAAAATCCCAGGTATTCTGCTGCGCATCACGTGCACTATTCTTGATGCTTTCGCTCGCTCCATTGCGTACATATGCTGGGGTTCCGAATTGCATCCCCTGTGGAGCATAGGCGGCTCCAGCGGACGCGGTGTATGGCTTCGCAGCACCTAACTGGAGGTCTCGTGCCCAGTGCGCGCCAGACTCGTGGGTGCAACACGTCTTACGTATGCTGATCATCCGTGCCGACCCTTGGTGCCTTTCGGTTTCGTTTTCTTCCCAGGCTTCTCCTCAGTGCTAGCCGCAGCGCTAGCTGCCGCGCCAGCAATATCCAAATGAAAATTGCCCTTAGAAGCATTGTTCAGGGCCTTGATGAATGCATCGTAATCGCCCGGGGATATCATGATTTCGAGAACAGCGCCTTCACTCGTGTAATGCTCCCGGGCAACCGTGCAGTACGATCGAATAACTGCGTTGGAGGCCCCTAGTACACCGTGCGGCACACGTAATGTCCCTTCTACTTGATGTTTCTTCATTGGCATACAAGCGCTGAGCTTGCTCATCATCAGAGCTACTTGTCGGTCAGCGCTTTGATCCATATCTATTCTCGGACGCACGGTCTCTAGTGCCTGCTCAATCCTCATTCTTGGGATTGGCAGATGGGTCTTCGGATCCACAAAGTTTTTGTGAACGTACTCGATAATCTCGTTGCGTTTCTGCTCGAGCTTCTGACGCCGCTCTGCGGCAGACAGCTGAAAGTCGCCTTTTCTTAGGATTTTATCAAGAACCTCTTCCTTATTATAGTTTTCACCAAAAACTGACTTTAGCTCAAGCTCAGAGGCACGCAGTCTCTTGTGATAGTCCGTGAAAACCACGTCACTTACCAGAACTTCATCGAGAGACTTGAGCGTGCCCTCGCGATACTTGGTCACGGCTCCCGGGTGCGTTGCCACCTCGAACGTCTCTTTCCCGCTGCGATAACGGACAAGCATTTCTTGCGGCATTTATTTAACAGACTCTACAAAGTGAACTCCAAGGCGTGCTTCTGGTCCACCGGAACTATATGCGCAAACATTCTCACGAGTGGCAAAACCTGGTGCTGGCAGAGCTCGGGACTCCTGCCCCGGCCGAGTGGCCATTCGCTGGAACGCAGCCAGTTGTGCAGACGTGCTAGAAACGACTGTATGCAGCGTTGGACGCTTCCCGTTGGAGAGATGCTCTAAAAAGGAGCACCCAGGGAGCGTGCAGCAGCTATGAATCGTATTCGGGGCTGTCTGAAAGGGCTGAAACAGCACGTGGTGCCCGTTAGGTTCCACTGTTTGCTAGGAACACGTCTTGGCGACGATTGGCTCCTTTCGAGCCACACAAGTTGCACGAAAACCGGTAGCGCTCGCGTGACCTTGTCTGTGTACACGCCAGCGATCAGCTTTTCAACGAAAAATGTGCACGACTTTGTTAAGCAGCAAACTGGACAGGAGCAGCGCCCTCAACTGCTCCAGCAGATTGCTTCGGATACCCGCGGGCTCAACGTTGAGCGGACGCTGCGAACGAACTGGTCAGGAGTGGGACCGCCGCGTTTTTGGAAGAAAGTTGAAGTTGCTGCGTTGATTTCATCAGAAATCGGAAGACCTGCGGAGCACGTATACTGTCTGAAGGTGGACGGCAAAACCTTATGCTTGAGTCCACAACAGCCGTTATTGGCTCCAACGCTCCCATTGGCCCTTGCACTGCTCTATGAATGGGATCGACAGTCCGAGCGTTTACGTCCCGCATTAATGCCGCTGACACGGCTGCTGGCAAAGAGTCTGTCTGTGGATGACTCTTGCCGAGCCCTGTACGTACGAGAGATTTTGGAGCATTTTGGCGCTGATTCACTTTGTTTTCTGGAACACGCTCATGCAAGTTTGCTCGCGAGACAGGAACGGCTATGGCGTCCTTTACGTGAGAACGCTTCGCAGGTGCTCGGCGTTCCGATTAAGGTCACCGCGGAGCTCGTGACTGCGGGTATTCAAAGTGATTTCGCTTTACAAAGGATGCAAGAGTATCTTGATCAACTTGACCTATGGTCCTTAGTCGCGCTTCATTCTATAGCATGCTTGAGCAAGTCGGCAATCATCGGCCTTAACATACAGCAGGGAAGGATTAGCACAGAGGAGGCGGTTCTTGCAGGACGTTGCGTAGAGGATTGGCAGGCAGATCTGTATGGTGTAGTCGAGGGCGAGCATGATGTGGATCGAGCGTTTCTACGGGCAAACCTTGGCGCAGCGTCGGTCTTGTGTCGTCTAGCTCGAGCGTATCCGGAGACCTTTGCGAATGCATCATCGCGAGTCTGCCGTGAACATGTCTAGAAGAATTTTGGCCCCTCTGGAAAGCTACATTTGCCTTGAGTCCTGCACATGCGCATGGAACGATGCGCTTTCCGTCTGGCGCTTCGAAAAGACGTCGCGAGGCACATCGACTGGATTGCGGCACACGGAGTGCAGCCGCCGTTGTCGCCTACAGGGCATGTAACCGCGTCATGCCTAGACTGGTGAATGCTTTAATACTTGCGCCAGAATACATGATTTGTTTTTGTTGGTCTTTCTCCTTGGCATTCAGTAGAAAGGAATTTCTCTCGCGCACTGGAGAGACTTCGCGGAGAGACTTGATGCAGTCAGTGCACACTGGCGAATAAAACAGTGGGACTATTTCAATTCAGTCGTTTTATTGTCATAAGATGGATAAACCACCGTTCTCTTCTTCCCTATTCTGAACGTCGAGCACCAGAAACAGAACTTATCGAACTCTTTCTACAAAAGAGTGTCTCCTCGTCAATCCGGTCCTCTCCATAAATCCTCTAAGAAAGTCTGTCAAAGAAGCCTAGATCGTGAATATTCCGTGCCGTTGATACGAACGGGATTGAAGAGGTACGAATGATCGAAACTAAAAGCACCCTTCAATGCGAGACTGTGGAGCGCTGAATAGAACACGATCGATTTCCTAACGAAGTGCGAACGCCTAATCGAGGATGAAAAGATGCTCGTCTCATTCGATGCAGAGCATTTGGGAAAATGGAAGACCTTCACATGTGTGCTCAAAGAGTAGCAACAGCTGTTCGTCAATAAGGGACGAGCGAGAATGACGACAACCCGAGTCGTAGCGGCGATTCTATCGCGCGATCCCGTACAAACTGCCACACGGACTGGATCCTTCAACGCCTCATCCATCGTGGAAGCACCGTAAGGCTTCCGCTTTCGATATTCTTCTGCACTGCTGTCAGGGCACGTTGCATAACATCCCTTAAAAGCGGGTCATGACGACGCAGCTGCAATTTCCCTTCAATTGCTATTCGTGGAAACCTATCGTTCACGATTAAAGGCAGTCGATGGCGTCTTCGTTGTTGTCAAACGAAGGTTTTGCGGGAATGGACCAAAAGAAGCGTCGTTTGCATCTGTGACACCGTTCTTGAATACGTCGCTCTCTACCTTCACCAGCATTGAAATACTGTGTTGCTCTTCTGTTCGTGCGCAAAAGGGAGCGGCAAGGCGCGCAACAGTCCGTGAGCGCCACTCACGACGAAGACGACGAAAAGTAACACAGGGAATAGTGGATACACGCGCATAGAAAAGGAAAGCTTCAGTGCAACCGTTCACCCAGCGATGCTGAATCCCCAGGAATGAAAGAGGTCTGGAGTGTAGCTACTAGATCCATGGCATCCCGCCAAGTAAACGAGAAGACGAAAGAGCCCATCGCAGCGGCCAATTCTGAAGCATACGAAAAGTTCGAGAAAGCATTCGCGAAGATCGTATAATGTTCCTCGTTCACGGGCAAAAATGGAAAGCAGTTTGCGACGACAATATAGAGACTCATGCGATATCGATCTCGTAATGGAACCTCGGCCCGATTCGAGCGATGAGACTCCTTTTCAGCATTTCACGGTAGATGATCATACAGTCTTTGTTGTCAGCGTGGATCTCCGTTCGAAGCGCGTAACCGCAGTCGCCGTCTTTCTATCTCAAGCGGACGGAGACAAGAAGCCTGCGTTCACCAACGTGTTCAATGAGTCCGGAGAGGAAATGATCGACATGTCACCTCGTTCGCTGGTAGCCAATGGCGCTCACTGTGCTGTGATGCGGAATGGCTGCACTCCTGCATCTGCGACGATGGGTCTACAACGCAAGCACGAATCCGTACTGTACGATGTTCATCGATAGATTCAGAGCGACGAACCAGAATTACGAGCACGAGTGTACGCTTGTTGGGGTAGAGAAGAAGAATCTGGAACAGAGCCGCACGCACGAGATGACACGCGGTAAGCAGACTGAACGCCAGATACCACGGCAGTCGAGTGCGACAGACTTGCTACGGTACGATTCTGCCGACAACAATACACGCAGACTCCTTCGGTATCGAGACCTGAACGCATCGATCAACGTACGGAAATGGCATTTGCTCCTTGGACGTCCCGCGGTTTCGTATCAATTGAGCACTCAAGGGAATCGTTAGGTACTCAGCGCTGGGATTGTCTTCAAGCGCTGAAGAGGTTCAGTGAAAGTTAATTAGGTACCAGAACCGCGGGCACTGGATTCGCGCATGGAGCAAGGCACTGCCACGGTACGTTGAGCAATCCAGCAGGACAGGGGCGCCCTCTGTATACACTCGTAACGATTCTGATGAACAAATAGCGCAAGATCATGGTGTACCATTATTTATTGTTTCTGAGGAAATCACTGTCGGATCAATCAATGGTCATCGCGCTTCACGCTACCCTGCGTCATCATCCACCTAATGCATAACGAGATGGCGATAGCATAGCCTCCTTCCCAGTTGGAACTCGTTCCCCGTGCCCTATGCTTGACTGTCAATAGATCAACAAACTAGAGCCGGCGCTCTCTCTGGTATCCCACACGCATTCTGTCTACGTGTCCCATTCACGTCGTTGTTGTACGTGGTACCAGGGTCGCTCCTTGCGGGTACCGGGCGCACGCCAGAACGTGCACAAAAAAACGAGAACAAGCAAACGACATAAAACCTGGAGGTATGTCGAGACATGGATGCTCCTCCAATCGCTTATATCAAGCACACAATCCAAGCTGCTTGGTCTTTGTCAACGCTCCGTTAAACAGAACAAGTAAAGTAGAGAGGCAAATCCGAAAGCAGCACGTAGCACCGGCAAACGGGTCCATGCGCGATTCGCGCCAAATTTTGGGACAGGCGCTTCCGGCGTTACGCGCATCTGCATCGATGGTCGGGCGGGAATACGGTCTCATCATCCTCGGGGATATATTCCATGTTCTGTGTGGGCTGCTCTGGACACGAGCGTATGTAAGCGCGATCCATGATCTCAAACTACTTTTCGAATGTGAAGCAGAGGCGTGTTCATGCTCTATTCCGAAATGGAAAGGAAACTGAGCACGGGGATTTGCAAACGAGCCCCAGGGGCTGGCCTGAGGAGCCACACACCGCTCAGCGGTCTGCGAGCTTGACGACACTGGAGGCTTCGGATGCCGCTGATAGAGCAGAAACCACAAGTCGTGCTCTGAGCGCTGCTTCTGGAGTTTCCGAACGAAACTGTTCCGAGGCTGTTGGGTCCAGCGTTTTCGCCTTCGATGGTTCAACAACTGGAGTGCGCAACGACGACACGATTGCTGCTCCGAGGTCTTGCAACGAGGATCAGGAGCACTGGAGTGCGCCCGTCACTGGATGCAGGACCAAAGTAACAGAAAAAGACTGGGTGCCGTTGCTCGAAATCATGGATGGCATTGAGAGTGCACGCTTACTGCTCCGGGCTCGCCAAGCACGACCTACATTCGAGCAAGTTCAAGCTGTGGTTCAGTGGAAGTGTCGGCGGGAGCTCACAAGGCAGCGACTGGATCAGTTACTGGGGCTAGTTCCAGAGGTATTTATGATTCACCGTTTCGGACCTGGCGAAACCGACTTGTGCATTGAGCTGCGGGAGCAGTTCTCCTCAATGCGAACGGAATCCTCAGCGGATTCGGTCCAAGTTACCCGCTTCGGTGACGCCTATGGCATTATGAAGCGTCGCGCGCTGCTTCGTGAGCGTCTCGAGGCCATGGAACGGCCCGCACCTGCTTGTTCAGATGAAGCAATGCGCCGAAGCGCATCACAACCGCTGGAGGTGCCTTCGTGCGGGAAGCCGATCCTCGAAGGCGATTCGAGCGCTACAGCCTATTCGCCACAGCAACACGCTCATCGGAAGCGACGCTTCGCGGATGGATGCAATTCCCGGGACGTGAGCCACGATACAGTACCACCAACGCCACCACAACCATTCGCAAAGCGAAAGCGGACGAATGATGATTTTTCTCCGGCAGACGAGTTGGTCGGAGAGCATACCCCGTGGAAGCGCGCCCCACAGGCGCCGGTTGCGTGGGCGCAACGACCCGGGGCCAGTTTCCGTCGAGAAATGGACGTAGACGGTTGCGCGTCCATGCAGAGCCCTGAACTTGTCGGTTACGCATCGCCTGTCACAGAGTCGTCGGCGTCCGGCAAGTCGCACCCAGCGTCTTTCTCCCAGGTTTCCACTGTCGATTCACGTGATCAACGAATGCAAAGAGACAACGCTGTATTGCGGTCCACGAATGACGCCCTCTCTGCTACACCCGAAATCGACGGGTGCTTACCAGCGGAGCTCATTCAACGCATTCGCGATCGAGCGGCAGAGCGGGACTGCATAGAATCCAGTCGGCGTCATGAGGAAACGTGCCTCAATATTCGCCGGCTCATACACGCAGCAGACCTCGTTTACAGCTTCTTTCAGACGCCATGCGTATTGGGTAGACCTCGCCGATCTGTAGAACTTGACCAGTTGACCGCTTTTCTGTGTCAACAACACGATAGTGCTCCTCAAAGCTACGAGGATGCTCGTCAACAGCTGCAACAGCTTTGCGAGCACAGCGCCGGTTGGTGCTGGCTAGAAAAAGGCTCTGCAAGTGGCAAAACACTCTTCCGCATCAATGCGGATCGCAATGCTTTTCGGGAAATGAGACTCGCTTTGACATCACTGCTCTCTGAACTGCGCAAACAAATCCAATTGAACGACACTGCTGGACGAAACGAAGGTCCAAGCCGCTCAGCCGCCGCCGTGAACGCTCACGAGCCGCATCGCCTGGAACACCTGCAGCAACCGTTTTAGCTGAGCGTTCCCGAATAGCAAAGTCAACAGCTTTTGGCTATCGTAGCCAGCTGGTAAACCCGGAAATCATCCACGAGTCTGGATGACGCCCCAGCCGCGCCAAAGCGTTCCAGCTCGTGGAACACCTGCAGCAACCGTTTTAGCTGAGCGTTCCCGAAGAGCATAGTGAACAGCTTTTGGCTATCGTAGCCACCTGGTAAACCCGGAAGTCATCCACGAGTCTGGATGGCGCCCCAGCTCCGGCAACTGGTGCTGGTGTGGCACGAACCCAACGAGCCGCGAGACAACAACCGGCTTCTTGAGAACGCGGCGACGCCAGCGACACCGCCGCCAAACGACACGGTGCTGGTTTACTCGAAACCCTGGTTGTTTCTGCGCTTCACTTGGACCAACTGAGCCGTTTGGATCGGGCAACTAGCCACCAAGCTCTCGAGATATTCTTGAATAGTTCCGGAGCGGGTGCGTAACGCGAGACTCGAATCCCGGTCTCTTCCCAGCGGACGCTGCAACGCTGTTCAGCACTATGGCGGTCGCAGGAACTGCAGAGACAGCGCTCGCGCGGCAACTGGCATCTTCCGATGCGCAAGTGCGGAACCGAGCACTTCGTAAAGTAGAGCGGATGTTGTGCCAACGTGAACCAGCACCACTCTCTCCGAAAGGTATGCGAAGGGTCTGGCGAGCGCTCTACTACACACTCTGGTTCGCGGACACACCGTCCGCGATCAACTGGACCCTCGAAAGACTCTGTTCGTGGTTGGGGCTCGCGGTGGACAACTGGCTCTATTTTGAGGTCATGTGGGAGACAATTTGTCGATACTGGATAGAAATTGACCATTTACGGCTGGACAAGTACTATGCGTTGCTAAACAGGTCGCTCAGCGCCGCAACCTCTTTATGTGTGGATCAGGTGGACCACTGGCGACGTCTCACCGGCATTGTGGAACGTGTCGTATTCGAACCACTGGTAGGGACAAGCGCGGACCTGGATCGCGAAGCGGCACCCGCAGCACTCGGGATGGCGTTGCACGTCTGCGACAAGTGGCTCGAACTGGTGCTCTGTCAAGCGCCGGGCGGCCTTGAATCACTTACCCTGGACACTGATTCAACGCACCCGGTTGATATCGCCGTACAACCATTCTTACGTCTATATCTTGCGCCGATGGAGCGCGCTAGCGCCACGCAGCAGCGCAACCGCAAAGTACTTATGCGACGCGCCTTTGAGAGACTGTGGGAACCGCTGGTACGTGCCCCAGCTGCAGTACCAAATCAACGAGACCAGCTCGTGTACTTGTCTCAACCAGAGCATCGTCAGCAACTCGCCGAGCGCTTGTTCAAGCTGGCGTCGAGAGTAGAGGTGCCACCTTATGGGCGCCGATTCATGTACGGCTGCGTTCGTAGACTGCATACCGCAGTCATCACCAGTGCCGCTGCTACTGCTGCTGCTGCTGCTGCCGCAGGGCCACTGTTTAACGACTTTGATGCACGTATACGAAAGCCGCGGCAACGTCGACGTCGTCGTCGGCAGCAGCGGCGGCGGCGGTAACGTTAGCCTCAAGGCGCCACCACCGGGTCATCGTCGTGCGCAAGGTGCAAAACCCAGGGACACTGTCTTCAACACAGGAAGCCGATGAAGCACCATCAGGGACGCATTTTCCTATGCTGTCAAGTTCAAGTGCTACCACGAGGCTCAGATTTCTTCTTTGAGTCATCCGGAGACTGGTCCTCGGGGGCCAGTGCCTGGCCAGAGCTCGATCGCGGCTGGCGTCCACCGGTGGATGCCTCTTGCTTGGAGAGCTCTATGGCGAGACGAAGTTCTTCATCCATTTGTTCGTCCTCGTCATTGACGATGTCACTGTTCGCATTACCAAGATCGGAGCTCTCGGCCACTTCGGAATCCGCTGTTGCGGCAGCGGAGGAATCAGGTCGATGGCCAATGCTGCCAGCCTCCGAACGGCTCTGGAGACTCGTTCGAGAATCCACAGCAGCAGCCTGTGAACGATCGTTCACGACCTCCATTGTCATCGAAGATGATCCCGGAGCATTGTTCTCGACAGCATCTGCTCCTGATCCTGCTCCCGCTGCAGCTGCTGCTTGCCGATTACGTTCTTCCTCCAGTGACATTTGGAGCGCTAGCGCAAGCTCGGGGTCCGCGCTCGGATCGAAGCCAAAGCCGCCTATATCAGCTGCTCCGCCAGAAAAGGCACCGATACCAGTCCCACTTAAACGAGCGTCCGAGCCTGCAGCACCAGCCATGAGTGCCTGCTCACTCTGCATGAGCGGCGTCGTCATCAGTGCCTCCGCTAAGAGCGCTGTACCCGGCGGTACCGTGATCAGGTGCGAATTATCGTCCACGTTCACACTCTGAATAAACCCCTTCATTTTCTCCTCATTCTCACTCCATTCGCTTCCAAAAAGTACCACATCCACCGCCACGTTATTCTTCTTCAGGTTGCGCCCGAGCTGGACCAGCTCTTCCGCGGCTGCAGCAACGGGGCTTGCGATGAAGCAAATGATCCTCTGGCGCTGATTTCGGTTCTGGCGGTGCTTCAGCGCCAGTTGCGCCTTCTGAAGACCACCTATAAAGTCCACTTCACCCTCCACGATTACCTGGTGCATTGCAGAGAGAACCCTTCCGGGATCGCGCGTCTGCGTGATGAGAACCCGGCAAACCGCGCCGGTTCCAAGCCAACGTGGACGACCTTCTGCAGCAGCGCTCGCACTGTGATTCGCTGTCCAAAGTGCACCACCACCGGGTAGACCTGCCAAGGTCAGGAGGCCGACAGTGTTCTCGGGGTTCTCGTCTAGCTTGACGTTACACAGCAGGTTCACAGCGTCGAGCTGCGCATCCATGCGACTGGGCGCAACATCCCCGTTACGCATCCATTCAGAGTTGTCAATGCAGATCATCGTCGCCTCAAGCACCATGTTATCCGTAAGACTGGGTACGGTTCAGCACTGGTCACAACGCTGAACTGGGAAACCCCAAAGGCCGGTTTGTGTTGTAGAGGCGCCGTTCGACGAGCTGGGCAGCGCGCTTGAGCGTTCACAAACGCAGGTCTCGCCTAGGAGGTAGCCTTTGTGCGAGGCGGGTGCTCCGAAGCCGCCTCATCAACCGCTGCTGACAGCACACTGGGGCTATTCTTGATAGAAACTAGTGTCCTGCCGTTTTGGACACTGTTTGACTTTGGTTTTTACGGTACTCTTTAGTGAGAGAAGAGCGGATGGAGGCAAGCGAGGTTGGTAGTGACCGCTCGCTCACGGAACAGGCAGCAAGGCGGCGAGAACGGATCCTCGCGAACCGAAGGAAACGTTTAGCTGTGGCAAGTGGTTCAGCGCCAGAGGAAGTAGAGGAGGCAGCTCGTAGAGACCAACAAGGTGCGCCCGGTGACGCCCATTTGCGGCTTTCGGGACGTGTTCGGCAGGAGGCTGAAACCCAGCCGACTCGTGCCCCTGTTGGTGCGAACACAGCTGGCACTCCGAGTGTGGAAACGAAACTCCGTCGAAGACTCTGGCTCTGGAGCTGCGGATATGCCGTAGTATCGTGGGAAATCGTGCTCGGCTTAGCTGCGGTGCTCTGCGGCTTCGGTGCCTGGGCCCAACTGCACGACCTGGACTCGAGTTTACCGCTTAAAGCGTCTAGTCTTTCTCCACCCGTCGTGTTCTTGACGCTGGAGGTAAGTGCGCTGGGCAGCGCTCTACTGCAACGCCAGCTCGAGCGTCGTTCACGTCACTGGTTGGCGCACAGCTGGTGGCTCCTCACGCGTCTGCACCGCTGGTCACTCGAAACGGCGCTCTTCTTTTTCCTATTCTTTGCGACGATTCTCGTATTGACGACAGTGGAGACGCATCTTTTGCAACCGCTCTAGACGGACTCTATGCAATCAGGAAGAAGAGAGCATTGCACAGCTGGCACTGGTTATAAGAAAGTCGAAGCGCGTCGACGTCATGACCTGGTGGACATCGAATGCGGCTATCTTCGGTTCGTTGTTCATCCGTCTTGGACGGGTAGCGTGCTATTGACTGGATGACGAGTTACGATCGCTTGTAATTTTATATGCAAATCCAATAACTGTGGCATATCGACGAACAAGCGCGGTACAGCTCCGCATGCGTCAGATACAAGTTGCGCTTGTCGAAACAGCCGGCACGCAGTGTACTCTTTCGCTCGAAGTTCGCAGATGGCGGCGTGCTCTGCGTTTCTCGCAAGGTATTCAGTGATGGTGCTTAGAGCGGACACCCAAAACATAGGTTTTTAAACAGGTTTCTGAGCAGTTGGCATCGCCTGTGTGGGAGAGGGATACGGCATTTCCCCGGGGGAAAGCCCACGGCATGCGCGAAATAAACTGCTTACTCAGCGGAGAGAGCATCCGAAAGCGTTCATGATTTCAGCAAGAGGAGACAGTTATAGGAATCATGAATGAAGTGCTCCGCACTGCGCGTTGGGGTCCAGGTGCACATCTTTGACCCTCGCCAGAGTGATCGTCTGCCGTACTGCAGTCTTCGTTGATCATGAAGTTGCATAGCTTGGATTCTGTAGATGAAGTTTGCTCCGTACCAGACTTTTTCGCATAGCAAAGGCGGAACAGCCTTATATGTGCAGTGCGGATCAGAATATGCTCGTTGCAGAGTGTTTTGCAGCTAGATTTTAGCTTAAAAGCGGACGCAACCAGACTGGGATTGCGAGCACGACTCCCAACGGCGTACATGGAGAGCATGTTTGTTCCAACTCGAAGCTGCGCCACAACAACCCGTACTCTTTTGAAAACACTGTATCACAGTTGGCGGTCTCGTGCACCCATCTGCACTGTGCTTCAATGAGCGGGCCTGCCCTACGCAAAGACTGTGCAGCACCAACGCACCAGTTGTACGCAGGCATTCAACGAAACTTTTTATTGCTTGAACCAAACGTCCGATTCGATGGATTCAAGCGGTGTTCGGTGCGGGTACAGCTGCCCCCGACGGACCTGAATCTAGTCCAAACAACCGCCAACACCGCACCCTTGATCATCTAAAGACTCTGTCGAGCTTCCAGCACATCAAAGATGTGCCCCCGTAGGAAGCGTGCTTTTTCCAAACAAACTCCATAACGTATCCACGAGCAAGCAGCTCGTGCGTAGCGCCTCCGCAGCACCCTGCGTTCATCGCAACTTGTCTGCAGCGCAACGTTGCGCGTGTTCACGTTCATGGAGACTGTCGATGAACAAAACTTTGAGCGGTATGGTCTTGATTGTCCTTTGTGCATGCGTCTTTTATACGAACCGCTGACAACACCTTGTGGACATACGTTCTGCCGCAGTTGCCTAGCTCGAGCACTGGACCACGCATCGTACTGTCCAATATGCCGGACAGTGCTGTACGTAGACTCTGAAAAGCACCCTGTTACGGTAGCAGTTGCGAAGGTATGCGAGGAGCTATTTCCCGATGTGTACCGTCAGCGTGCTATTGAAGAAGAACGAGAGTGCACACACCAGTTTGACGCACCTGCAGCAACAGCAGCAGTAGCACCAGACGGAACGCCCCCGGTGGAGACGCAGCCTGCCAGTAACAGTGGGAACAGCAGCAGGAGCAGCGGTACCACCGAGACAACAGTGCCTGTGACGAGCGGCCCAGCTGTGACTGTGAACCAAAGAATCCGCTGGTTGCCGCTTTTTCTGCTGGATGAGGCGGTGTTTCCTTATCAGAGAATCCAACTGCACATTTTCGAACCTCGATACCGTTTGATGCTGCGTCGAGTCATGGCCAGTTCAAGGCAGTTCGGCTTCGTAGCCGTATTCCGACAACCACCCGCTGGGCTCAACGTTATACGGGCAGCGGGTGGGCATCCGTTCATGGCCACCGTAGGCACGGTTCTCCAAGTCACGGACTGTGAACGACTTGGCGATGGACGCAGTCTCATTGACGTGATTGGGATCAATCGCTTTCGGATTATCCCGGAAACGGTCCACATCGTGGATGGCTATGTGGTTGCGCGAGTAGAGCTCTGGAATGAGGATTCAGAGTCAGAGACTGAAAACCCTGACGTCGCCTATTTGAACGGTCGAGGACCCGATCCCGAGCTCAGGACGCGCTTTGTTTCTCTGATTCGAGACGCTTTGGAGTTCGCTTTCGATGCGGCACGGGTGGAGCTTTTTACACCTGCATCACAGGGCAGCGTCTCGCCGGAGTTGCACGGCTTGACGCCGGTGCTGGGTACCATGGAAGAGCCGTCGCTGTCGGAGCTGACGCAGTGTGAGACCGAGTCGGAGACGAGTCCCCGGTCGCCAGCGCGAAGCGGTCCAGAGGGACGAGGCAGTCGCGTACAGGCGGTCACGAGGATTAGTTTCTGGCTGGCCCATCATACTACACCAGAAACAGCAGAGCGACAACGTCTCCTGGAGATGCGCAGTGCGCTCGAACGGCTGGATAAGGTGATGCGGGGCGTGCGCGCCCGTCGTCTACCCATGCTCCTTAGACGACTTCGAATGGAGAGCAGCAACAGCAGCAACAACAACGAGTAGAGACAAGCAGGCGCACGTCCAGGATCCGTTGTTGCATCGCCTCTTTTGCTGCTTCTCGTGGTGTGGAAACAGCCCGAGACTCTCGCGGATGAGGTAGAAAGTGCAGCAGCTGGTGAACATGGCAACTTGCGCTGTCTGCAGCGCTCTCTGTACCCGATTGTGAAGGCGTCTCGTGGTGAACCATGTAGTATACGATTTGTACTTATCGCTCACTAACAGCGCCCGCGTGAGCCTTAAATGCCGGCAGATGCCTCTCGCCATACACTCGAAAGCGTCTCTGCGCTCGTCGCTGGCGCTAACCAGTGGCGATAAGGCGACCATGCATCGCAACACCACATGGGATAGGCGAGGACTCCTGCTCAGCGGATGCCGTGTATAGTCCTAAAATTGTTTGCAGAGCAGGAACCAGCTGGGTATTTCTAGCGAGGAGCATTCGTCGCCGGCGTTGATGCCGGCATGACTGCCTGTCTGTATCAAAAGCGCTCTGCATGACGAGCCGCATACACCCTTAAATATCTACGGACACTGATTCCATCCGTTTTTCGACTTGTTCTTTGTAGTAGCCTCTAAACCGATGATACGAAAATACTGGATTCGGCACAAACACGCTCGGCATTCGTCGGTGATGCAAGACGGACCCGCCTGTGCCGTTCCATGCAGGCGCTCAAGGTGTACGCCCCTGACGATAGATGATTCTCCGTTCGAGCACCTATAGGTGCAGCACCGATACAAAAGCCTTGGAACCGGTCCCAGTACGAAGTTCGACTCTTTCAGAGACAGGATCGCCTTCAAAGAAATCGGCGCAAGAATCTGGACGGGGTGAAGCCTCCGTTCAGAGCTGGCGTGAAGCGACGAAAGCAGTGCCACCGACCCCAGCGCAAGCGTTTATGATTCCCTGTTGAGTAGTCTGCATTCTACCAGATTATCATCGAAGGGATGACAGTGCTAGGCAATAGCGGAACACGTGAACAATGGTAGCACCGCGCCATGTCCACCCATGAAGCGTATCTTGCCAATGGTTTCGTTCAAGGCGAACGAGACGCCTGATCTGCCGTACTGCTCTAAAAATGACGATACGAACATACCCAAACACGATTCGAAGCGTTTGACGTCACCGGAACGCTTTGATTTTCCCGTTTCGACCCTCAACATCCGTTTCATATTAAAATGGAACACTGTAGTGCACGATGTGTTCCTGGACTCGAGCTTCTTTCCAAACTATTTCCAGCTGTACAGTCTGGACGTTTCATGTGTCGCAGGAACGGCTTGCGGATTCATACACAGTTTGAAGGGGTATCGACCGGCACCTAGCGGCTCTGTCGACGATTTGCCGCACCAAGTGGAAACGTCACCGGAATCAATCTGGTACCAGACACCCTCGAACAGAGATTCGTGAACTATCCGACATGATGATACAATGCAAATGTGCAAGTTCCGAGTCTTCCCGTTTTCTTGATATAGACCATGATCGAAGTGAGCATGCTTCCATTTTTTGACCTTCGTGTTTCAAGTCTGAATGCAGGTGCAGCAACGCGCGCCGCCGTTCTGCCGAAGAAAACAAGCTCGACGTTCGATATCGAAACCTCTTCATAAGCGCATGCAGAACATTCACTAACCTTGCCACTTGAAATGATCCATCCCGTTAGAAAGAGAAATCCTCCTTTCTACGTAGACATCGACGAAACGGCATTCCACCACAGCATGATTCCGTTCAATACATACACTTCGAGTACCTCGCGTCTCTTCTGTTTACATGGAACCCGGTCATGGACTCGGACTTGAATTCACGTAGCGATCGATGCAAGGGAGCGTTCACTACCACTTTGCAAGAAGGGAGCGTAGATGGATCGAAAGATCTAAGCATGTTCTCGAGCGTGGATGTTTCATCCGGTGCTTGTTTCATCATGGAAGACATCGGAATCCGCTTATCATCGATCGAGTAGAACGGCGTACGCTTGCTGTTTCATCATGGAAGACATCGGAATCCGCTTATCATCGATCGAGTAGAACGGCGTACGCTTGCTGTTTCATCATGGAAGACATCGGAATCCGCTTATCATCGATCGAGTAGAACGGCGCGCGCTTGCTGTTTCATCATGGAAGACATCGGAATCCGTTTCTCATCTATCGAGTAGAACGGCGTACGCTTGCGTGTGCAGCTTCAAGCGTACTCGCCTGGCAAATCGCCCAGAAGGAGTCCTGTCACCGGTGCAGACTGCACCAAGTATCGATACGAAGTGGGGCATTAATGGAAGCCCTATGTACCGGTCAAGGGCATGTGCTGGGCGATGAAGCAAGCATCCACGTGCAACGGGGCAGACCCAGGAAGAGGCAACACGTTGTCGAGATGTTCAAAGACTTCACCATGGCCCAGTGTTCCTGCAGCGAAGGGTGTACCGAGGTTGTCCACAGAGAAGCTCTATCTATATCCAGCGAAGCGTAGATCGCAACTTGCACCAGAACATGAAAAATGTTGACACCATCCGAAAGCTCCAAAATCGGGACTTGAACGCTCCCATCAACATCCGTGGACTGCTGAGAACGTATCTGGAGGCACTTGAGAAACTGACGTACTTGAAGCCGGAGATAAGAGATCCGAACTGGAAGCAGTCATAGAAAAGGCGAGCAAAGGCCGATGTTGATGACAATAGGGACAGTACCAGTGCTTTAGTGTATACTTGTGAATAGTCATTGTCGATCTTTTTCCTATTTACGATGAAATGAGTGTACGTTAGTCCAACGGTCAGAATGCTCTTGGCTGTACCTGTTCAGGTATGAAAGCGTTTCTGATGCGATGCATCGGTGCGCGTTACCTGGACGTTTCAGAGAGTTGACGCGTGGAAAAGCGCTTCGTTGTGCCTCACAGTGGAGACGGTGTGTGAACGTGCTGCTCAAGCCGACGAGAGACACACTAGCCAGCACCAGGGTGCACCGTTGGTCGGTACCGGTTTTGGTTTTAGAAAAGGCAAAAGTCGCTTGCCTACCCATGTCGACGAGCGCTGGAAGCGACGCGTCCAGTGCGCGCTGCCCCACCGGTCGAGACGCAACGCGAGGTGAACACGCGACGGACCTCAATCCAAACGCTCCCAGCAACGAATGTACAGACGAATCGCTGCCTGGAGTGCAAGTCACGACAGCCGCCTTGGCAGCGCGTGGCGGCACGGACAGAGGCTGCGCATCAGCTGACACTTGCTCATCGAGCCGCACCTCAAAAGAGCCGCTGGAAGCTGTCCCCGGTGAAACGCGTGAAGCATCAAGTCGGAGGCGCGTCGCGGAACAAGCGTGCTCTCCGGCAAAGTCGCTGGTGACTTGTTCTGAACACCTCAGTATCGGGACTTCTGGGGACACGCTGCAGCACGACCGTGTCGACGAGTCACGCCAACGCCCGACGCCAGCCACGTCATCAACCGGGAACTGGGATACCGAACAAGTCGAGCGCCTGTCTATCGCTGAACTTTTACGTGTGGAACCTTCGTCTTTAGAAGATTATGAGCGCTTGCTGGTCGAGACCAAAGTCGCAGCCGCCAATGCAGAGTCGGAACGAGAGCGACTTGAGTACCAAGTGCAGTCGCTCCGAAAGCGAGTTCTAGAGCTTGAGACAGCCTTGGATGCGACGCGAGAGGCCTACGAAGCCCTCAAGCTCAAGTCACTTCGCCTCTCTGACGAGGTGGAAACATTGCAAAGACGAAACAGAGCGCTGGAGTTGCGTCTCTACGACCTTGACGGGGAATGGAATCGCGGCCGAAATACCCAACGAGAGGGCACGTCGAAAGCCACAGGGCTTTAGGCGTTCGTTTCATGACGTACCTAGGCTCTATTCGTGCTGATGTGAGGCGTTCAGGGCTTTAGGCGTTCGTTTCATGACGTACCTAGGCTCTATTCGTGCTGATGTGAGGCGTTCAGGGCTTTAGGCGTTCGTTTCATGACGTACCTAGGCTCTATTCGTGCTGATGTGAGGCGTTCGCGTGCACCGATTGACGAAGAGCCATTCGAGCATTTGGTCCAGCGAGAACGCGCTTCCATGAGACGTACGCTGTGGCCAAGTCCAAGAGATAACCACAAGGGTCAACAGATATTCTGCTGTGCAGCGTTGTCATGTTTAGCGTATAGACATTGTACGGTCCCGGAGTGGTGAGTGCGCAAGGAACCGCTCCTCGTCTCGCTTCAGGCGGATGTGTAAGTGTATGGGTGTGGGTCGCGCTTTGCCATCTCGATATCGGTCTCTGATTCGGTCAATGTCTTCTGGGATAGAGAAGATTGACGCTCGGTACAGCTCGAGCTGCGTGTTTGCTAAATACCCAAACAGTCAAAAGCGTTACCGCATTCGTGGTGCGACATTATCGTCCGAGGGAACAGGCTTCGTTGTGGGCGTCGCAGGTTCACCTCGGTATGTCTTGGTGATGGAATAAGCGGGCGGCCCCGGACCAGTAGCAAGTCGATGGAATATCGCTCGGGCACATACGAGGGTCTAGTGAATAGAGCGATACGGATTTCGTGACTGCGGTCTGTAAGAGGCACCAAACACTCCTACACACTTGCGCTCTACGTTGCGTGCACCTGCAGAGCATTGGGAGAGCGCGAGTGCTGGCCTCCATCGAGAGACATGCGTTCGGCTGGATTGTTAGCCTCCGGGCAGGGAATTCTGCGATGTCTGGACCAGTACGCTCTTTTTGTTTTGTTGGTGTCTCTCGCAGATATTTCACAGATGCATTGACATCGGTAGATTGGAGAAAGCTTACTGAGAGAGTCGATGATGGCAGTGCTAGCGTGTCAGAGGTGCTTGACTCGTCCAAGTCCGTTACTCTACCATCTGCAGCTGGATGCCGGCCTCTTCTCGTCGTCTTCTTTGTCCCAGGCATCATGCACCCACAACAGAACTTTTCAGACACTAGCTGTACGACGGTCTTCTCGTCAATCCATTCCACTCCGGATGTGCGTTACGAAACACGATGGAAGGAGCCATAGGATGCGAAGTTTCCGTACTGCTGATACGAACGGCATTGAAGCGACACGGATGGACACAGGAGAGAACATGATTCCATGCGGGACTGTCGAGCGCTCAACAATCCACTATCGATTTCGTACTCAAATGCGGATCCATGTAACGGGCATGACGAGTCTTTGGCTCACTCGATGAGACGACATCAGAGAAAAATGGTTACACAGGTATACTGGTACTCGAAGCGGGTCAAGCCGCTCTTCGTAAAGCCGGGACGAGCGAAGATATCAACAACAGCTGCCACGCGGGCGATTCCATTGTGTGTGTGTGTGGACGCCTCGAAAATCGCAAAATAGACGGGATCGTTCATCACGTCATCCTTCGTCCAAGTGATCTTCATGGTTCGTCCTTCGCATAGACTTTGCTGCGGCACCCAGAGCATGTCACCTACCACGACGCAAGGATGTGGCCGAGGCACACCTAGTCAAAATCGTCATGAAGCTGCCCTCTGTTCTGGGCTATTCATCCTGGTTCGGTATCGTCGAACGCATCTTTTATGTTTGAAAACGTCTGCTTTACGCTTGCGGATCCATAAACGAATCGTTCGCATCCGCGACACCGAAAGACGCAGGATGTAATCAGGGTGCATGTAGCTCCCTAGTCGAAGAAAGGCTCGCCCAGCTTCAGTCAACTCGACGCACCTCGTCAAGCAACTGTTCGAACGAGTTCGGGACGCTGAGATGCCAGCTGTCCATGTCTCTCTCGGCAACTTTTCGATGAACCATTCATAGGCCAACACAACTGATGCTCAGTACAGAACATAGCATACTGCCTGATCGTCGCATCCGCGACTTGCGCTCAAGCGTATCCCAGAATACCTGGAAGCGTTACCATGTCGAGCTTATGATCGGAAGATCAACAGCGCTGATGCCAGAAAGCATCAAAACCAACCGTAAAAGCCAACACCAGAGACGGGTCAGTGTCGAGCGCGTCACGAAGCGCACCGCGTGGGCGTTGTACCTGCCACCAGCTTGCTGCCACAGAAAAAGTCAGTACGGATGTCGTGGATTCTACGCTGCGTTCAGAGTGAACACGAGCGTTCTCGTGACCCGGGCGGAAGCTCCTTGGCAGGAGCCTATCAGACAGCGCTGTGCGCGCCAACGGTCGCTGTCGCAAAAGAGCAAGCAGCGTGCATTCGCGTACTTTTTCAGTGTATTGGAAAAGGAAACAATCGGCAAGTCGCATCCTTTGGTGGTTGTCGTCAATGACGCCGGGCGTGCTGTGGTGCGAATACGTCGTAGACTGGCACCGTTAACGAGATCGTACCTCGAATGCGAGAATCGACTCTGTACGAATGCCATCGATGAATTCAAGACGACATTCGCGCATGACGAGCAGCAATATGCTCTGAAACAGTTAGAGAAGAGGTGCGTCAAACAGGGACAGTCGCTTGCGCTGACGCACGAGAATAACCTGACCGAATGTCACCTGGTGAGGCATACGCACGTCAATGCCTTACTAAGGTGGAATTGCATCGGAACACAGGCACACGAGCACTTTCCGCATCGAGACTTGAAGGCCGCTAGGGACATACGTTCGTGTCTCGTGCTTTGTGGAGCTTCCACCAGCATTGCATGGAGCGAAGCTTCGCGGGAAGCGTTTCGTATTCGGTGTAAGCATTTTGCTCCAATTCGGAATACTTCCGAACAAGCAATCAATGACCAGGATAGCGACCACTGGACTCTTGCCCGGAACCAGGCACTGCTTCCGATTCATCGTCGGTAATCAGCAAGGCCGAAACACTGTATCTTTAAAAAGGAAACGATTTCTCTGCGCAATTGGTGCACGATACGTTTGTTCTTTACTTCGATATTACTGCCCAGGATACCATTGCGTTCCATTGTGAAGCGATGGTGCAATCTTCTGATCGCACATGTCGCGTGTTCCCGTGAGTACCTGTGTATACGACGATCTTTGGATTTGTGGACGCGTGTCCAAGCTCAGGCCTCCATGAATATCCATGAAAAATTGTGCACATGAGTCGATGCGTATTCGTATGGAGATCAGTGCATCCCTCTAGGCATGTCTGGATGTGTCTAGGGACAAGCATTTGAACATGCACTTGAAGACACTTGCATTGGATTCCACACGTATCCCAAAAGTACCTCATACAGTCCCGTTTCGGACCCGGCAACGAAACTTTGCAGCCTGTTGACCACCACCACAAGCGTTCCATCCAACAGACACTGGATCAAAAATGAGCGCAGAGCGACTCACCGATCTGCGGTGGTGGTGCGGCTATCGTGCGTTTCGCCCGTTCGTCTGGGACCTCGAGCGCCATGTCAGAGGCTTTCCCGCATTCGTACTATCTACGTCTGCCTCGGAGGGAAGGGCGTGCACCCGCCAGGTGGCAATCGTTCCCCGCTGGCAGCGCGTTGCAACCGGATCAACGAGAGCCACTCACGGGCAATGAGCGGAGGCGGTGCGACCTCCACGGCCTCTGTCCGAGGCGACAACGCGTCTTCAGCAGCACAAGTGAAAATCGTGATTGTCATTGTAGATCATGTCCTTGCGGCGCACGACTTCTCTGTACAAAAAATAAGCGCCGCTCGAAACTCGGACTATTTGCTGCCGGAGCGAGTATGTCGCTGTCGTGATGACGATGCAAGGGCGTCAAGCACGGTCCAGACGAAACGGTGCGTTGTAGCATGTCTAGCTGTGCCACTCGATCGCTGCGGTACATGTCTTTCAACGAGAAAGCATACGAGCGTGGAAAGCGAGTAAAACTCTTCGTTCTTATCAGAAAAGAATACATGATTCTTGCTCTAGGATGAAAAATTGTTGGTTAGGGACTCGATGACTTCCATTTGTGTACTTGGCATGCCAGTTGGCATCGAATTCTCCACCAGAAAGAGCAGGCCGCCTTGCCAAGAGTCCTATTTCGACCGGACAAAGGTACGCACGCTTATCCCATGGTGACGCTACGCTGCATCATGTACGGTTGCAGGGATCGTCTCGAAGAGTACGGCATCGTCGTATGTCGCTCCAGTGACTGCCATGGTTGCAGTGCCTTCATCTGACACGTCCCCGAACATCCTTCAAGACAAGCACCGGATGATTTGTTGTACTGGTATGCATCAGAGGCAGCGGAACCTCGCAGTGCGGATCTGGAGAACTTGATGCAGGGGCGGTACGTTTCCGCTTTCGTGAACATGAATCTGTCGCCGTTCCGCCAAGTCGTTCTGTTTATCGTCCGCAAGGGAGCTGCTGCACATGTCGATAAGAAAAGCCCCTCGTAAAGCGTCCAAAGCTGGAAAGGTGTGCTAGGGCCTCCAGTGATCGCCTCGTTCACTCAGTTTTTTATGCTGCTTACCGCTTTTCTGAAGAAGGAGCCCCTGCATCGAGATAGGAGCGCATAACGCTCCACCGACACCACGCTCGTTGCACTTGCAAACAAAACCAGCGTGCGACCGGTCTTTCAGTGTATCCGCTCAACTGGTGCAGATGTCGTCCAAAAGCCGGGATGCCAACCCCAAGCGCACGACACCGGCCGCAACAGCGACACACCGCTGACTTGGCAGCCTCATGCCGTTCTCAGCATCCGACGATACGCAACGCTTTCGTCGAGCATGCAGTCGCTTCGCACAACACTATGGTGCGGCATTTGCCGACCTCGACACCAGGAGGGCGAATACCGCAACACTCCGTCGCCAGCAGTGCTTTTCTATCAGCTCTGTTAAGTTTCCCCAGGAACTGAAACACGCACGTTGTTTCGATGCTGCTGAGATTCCCCGAAGCATATGCCAACACCCAAGTCGTGCGGCACCTGAAACCCGCCACGCATCAACCCGACTGTGAACAAGTATCGTGCAAAAATCCAACCTGTAGACGGCCTCAACATACGCAACGTTGCTTGCATCCTCGTTCCTGAGGTTGCTGCTTTTGCCGTTGCTGGAGCTACCGCAGACGCGAACGCCGCCTCGCTCGACTCGGTTGCCCGGTCGCATCAGCGTACCGTTTCCGGAGACGAGGCTGCACTGCAGAGGCCCAGAAACCGTGTGTGAGTCGCGTTTCCTCTCGACCAGCAGAGCCCGAGCAGCGAAAGCACTGGTGCTGCCTCCCTTTTGCAGTCAACGAGAAGATGCAGTCTAAACCTCTAGCGACCATCGTTGCACCGTCGTTGCTCTCTTGTGACTTTGGCAACCTCGGAGCTGAGGCGAAACGCGTGCTCGACGCCGGAGCCGACTGGTTGCACGTGGACGTCATGGACGGGCACTTTGTCGACAACTTGACACTCGGGCCTGTTGTCTTCCAGGGTCTCCGACGAGCCGTCGGCCAACAAGTGTTTCTGGACTGCCACTTTATGACCACCGCACCGGTGTTCTGGATCGAGCAGTTCGCCCGCGTCAACGGCGATAACCAGGGCCCAGCTCCAAACCTGGGCTGCACCTTCCACTACGAGGTGTTTGGAGAAGACGGTCTGCGCATGGCGCTGGCACTCTGCGAGCGTGTTCGAGCGTTACGGGCGCGACCAGCCGTGGCCCTTCGCCCGAGTACCCCAGTTGAGGCTGTGCTTCCGCTGGTAGACGCAGCCGCAGTTGATATGGTTCTGATTATGACCGTTGAGCCTGGACACGGTGGGCAAAGCTTCATGCCTGAATGTCTACCCAAGGTGCGGTTTCTTCGCGAACGATATCCGCTCCTTGATATTCAAGCGGATGGTGGTATCGGCCTGACAACCGCAGACGCTGCTGCTCAGGCAGGATGCAATGTTCTGGTGTCTGGCTCTGCTGTATTCGGTGCAGGGCCAGATGCTGGGCGTGTGATTGCTGGGCTACGGGAGGCACTTCGTCGGGCGCATGACCATTCTGTCTGAAGACAAGTGTGTGTGTGCATGGCTTGCGATGCAGGTATCGAAGCGTACGCTACTGAACCTGGTGCATTCGAGTTGGCTATGAACATGAGCAGCTAACAGGTGCTGTTGAGTCCAGCGTTTTCGTTACTGCATCCAACGCTTCTCTGATCAGGACGTGATCCGAAACGCGGCGCAAGTGTCGCAACGATGACATTGCGAGTGTCTAGGCGAATGCGACTGTTCCTCATGCGGCAGTGTACGCACCGATGCAGACTCGAAGAGATTAGGGCATGTCAGATGCATGGCGCATAAGACAAGTCGCCAAGCGCTGGGTCGTTATCGCCTTGTGGTGTGTGTGTGTGTGTGTGCGTTACACCATGTCGCACCGACGTACGGATGCACCTAAGCAGCCACGTGTACACGGACGCAGGTCAAAGCATGTCATTCCAACTCTACCTGCGTCAGCATAGAGTACAATGATCCCACTATGCTGACTCGGGCGTCCATACGAAGCTTTGTGTCTCCTTCCATTGTCATCAACACCAGATTTGGGCGCTGGGGTCTGCGACTGCTTCTGGTACCCTTCTCTTGTCGCGAGCGTTCATTCCAGATGCCTCTCTTTTTTCATCCAGCTCCGTTCTCTGCAGTAGCGAAAGATGTTCATACCAACATTCAAGTTCGTATGCTTTTACTTTTCTGGCTGGTGGCGACGTATTGAATGCGTCGACGTTCGTTGTGATCTACGTTTCGACTGGCGCTTTCATGTTTTGGGTTCAGAGCTTGGGTGCGCCCGTCGTCGCGTTGACGCTTGGATTTGTTCAGGTGCTTAGAGATACGTGTCCGCCAGAGATGCTTCTCCAAGAACGACTCTGTGTGGCCTGCGAACACCTACTTCACCGCTCCGTACATGACGTCGTTGGGCACCGACGACTCCCGTCCATGCGCTCTGCTGCGTCTCTGCGCCTGACGCCATACCCAACGTTCAGGGGTTGCTTCTCTGGAGCGATGCTCATTCGTCGAGTACCATGTCCGCAGCAGATACCAGCGCATGCTGCTCTATTCAACGAAGCATGTGTTGAGTACGATGCTGTGGTCCATGATGAAATAAGCACCGGAAGCAGCATCGCCTTACGAGAACAAGTAGAGAGACTTCGATCCATCTACGCACGCTTCCTGCAAAACGATGACGGATTCCCCAGAGAAAGCGATCACTGCGATGACTCAAGTCCGTTTCCAAGGCTCGTTTCCATGCAATCTGTACCGACGGAAGCTCTGGGGAGCGTGACACGCGAGTGCTATCACGCTGCTGTTGTCGAATGCGGTTCCGTCGCTGGCCACGAACCAGGCGTGACTGCTCCTTCCTTCGAATTTCTTGATGCGACGCGACAAGGTCAGGGAACGTTCGGCATGAGGTTTTGAAAAACTGTCCTGGAACGACGCCGAGTTGCCGCTTCTCGGCAGTTCGGCGGCCTGCGTTACTGCACCTGCGAGTAGCTTTGAAACGTAGAGGTCGAAAGCTTGAAGCATGCATATTTTGATCATGGTCCGTATCAAGAAACGGGTTGAATCGTGAACCTATACGTATGCAATGAATGATCATAGTGCTTATTTCACGAATTTCTGTTTGGAAGTGTCACCAATTGTCATGATTCTGGTGACGTAACGCGTACCATAGGCAAAGCATCGAAGGGGTCACCCCGAATGAACGACCCCGCAAAATCCTATACCTACATGTGAAGAATCAAGCCAGTCTGATTCCAGCTCGAATGCCATGCTATTCATACCAACACATTCCGAAACAAATGCTCCAGGCTGGAACAGAGCGAAACGTTCAGTGTTCCATGTTCATCTGAAACGAGTTTAGACCATCACTAGAGCATGTACCTGCTCCTGGCACCGTCTTTGAATACACCAGAACTGCTTGCTTTGCCCGCAAAAGCCGGCATTTCTGCCGCTCGTCCTCCAGCCAAAGTTGCCAGCAAGGCACTGCTCACGACACTGATATGGTTGGCGCTTACGTCCCGAGACCGCCTGCACTGGAAAGAAACACTCGACAATCTTCGTGCGCTCGTAATGAAACCAAACCAGTGCGGTGCTGGTGGAGGTGGCGGTGCTCGGCCCCAGCCAGTGCCTCTAATCATCACTGGCGCCTCTGAGGTAGATCTTCGCTTCCAGGTGCTGCTCGCCGGTCTCCCGCTTCTCGTACTCCATCTTGAAACGCTCCCACGGTCGATAGGAGATCGACGTGATCCCCAAACCTTGCATATCGCGCGAAAATGACAAAACAAAGCGACCACTCTCAAGTTCACCATACACTCCGAGTTGCTCTGACAGCAAGCCGGTGCCGGGCAGCGCTGTGCTCTCGGGTCGTGCCGTCACGTTCGGACTGAGGCGCCAGAGCGTACCACCACCACGTCCAAGCGAGCCCCCGACGGTATACGTGTTCAGCAGGGATCGAAGCGCCAAGGAGCCACCATTTCGCAGTTGCAGGTTTGCAGAAACGTTCCCGAGACGCTCATTGAGCATCGCTACCAGTTGACTCCGTTCCAGGGGAACACCCTGGGCGTCCAGCACCTCAAGTGCGCTCTCCCATTTGCTTGCCCGTACGTTTCGCAGACGAACTGTATACTTGCGACGATCGGATAACGAGACGTGTAGCAGGGGGTCCAGCGGCGCGCCCTGCTCAGCATCCGGACTGAAACTCACCGAGTTGGGAACCGATCGAATGAGGTACAAGCGGTTGGTAAGCAAATTGAGTGACCCGTCGAGAATGCGAAACGAGCCGCTCGGTCGCAAGTCACTGAGCGGTCCGTTCAGGTCGACGTCTCCTTGCAGATGCAGGCTGAGCACCAGCGGGAAAACGACCCGCGTTCGCGACCCCAAACGCAATCGAAACTCTTCAAAGACAATGTCTGGGAAACCTTGCTCGACGAGCTCCAGAAAAGGATTCATAAAACTCTCATCCGACTCGTAGGTGCGCATGTCGAGTTCGTTATCCGGGCGCAGCGGCGTCGTATTGTTGCTACTGCCGTTACCATTACTAGTACTAGTACTGCTGCTGTTGCTACTGCTGCTGGTAGTAGTAGTAGTGCTGTTACCAACACCACCACCACCACTACTACTACTAATGCTACCACCACTACTACTGTTTGCATTCGTTATTCGCTGGGTATTTCGATTCGAGGATCCCGGCAATAACATGATCGAGCCATCGTGGAGGGTCAGCGAGCCCCGCAGTACCGGTTGCAGCGCTGTGCCATGAACGGTGACCTGACCCGTTGCCCTGCCGTGATAGCGATCCCGCAGATGCACTGGCAGGTTCTCCAGCTGCAACGTAAGCGGTTCGGGTTCTCGTACGTTCTCCGCGTCGCTGGGACTGGCGTCCCAGTTCGTCATTGGCGTCCATACAGGAAGAACGCCTTTGAGCGACCACACACGACCCTGGACGAGGCCAGTCATCGAGTGGACGTGCAGCATCCAGTCGCGAAGCTCGACCTCGCCATACACGCTCTCAATGGGTGTTTCCAGGTCCGGCGGGGCGATTCGCACATCCGATAGACTACATCGAGCGGTAACCTGGGGCTGAAGCGGCGCTCCGCGTAAACGAATCCGCAGGTCAGCGCTGCCGCCTGCAACGGGCACCTGAGGAAGAAAAGCTGCGACAAGCGCAGCACCACTGCGTTTCACCTGCACATCAATCTGCATCGACTCGCTCGCGTCTGTCGCTACGAGCAGGTCGTGCAACGAGAACGTGGTAAAGCGTTCCGTCAGAGGTATCCGCGGGTCCAAGAGACGCTCCAGCACATGAGCGAGTCGAATCGGAAGCGACCCCTCAAGACGAACGCCGCTCAAAGGCATACTCCCGTGAAGCGTCATTGCAGCAGCAGCAGCAGCAGCATCTGAAGAAGCCGCTCGGGATGCTCCCGGTTTCGCTGTAGAGGTTTCGCTGCCGTCCAGCCAGCGTTGTTGCGCGACACTGGGCCTAGGGCGTTTCCAGAAGCGCCAACTGGGGCGCACCGGACCCCAGTTGCGCTGCTGAACCGGAACAGCTGCGGTAGCGCGGACACGACAGCGTCCGAGGTCACAGCGCAGCTCGGCCTGCGGGTCCCGCAACCGAAGACCATTCAGCGATGCTTCCTGCCAGAGACCTTTCACATGGAGTGTCGGATCCCGAACCGTGCCGGCTAGTTCTGCTGACGAGTGCAGCACTCCGGTGAGACGAACCGGTGCCAGTCCGTAGTCAGAGAGCAGGTGCAGCGGAACTTTGGCTAGATGTAGGTTCGCGTGTAAGGCTCCCGCTGGGTCGGCAGTGCCACTGAGATGGACCATAGCCCCCGACGAAGACGCCACCTGAAACGATAACTGTTCCAGGTTAATGATTCCTCGATGGATGCCCCCGCGAGCACACATCGTACCGAGTTCGTGCGGCCCGATGGCCCACTGTTCGCCGTTGAGGTCAAAGGCCAGTCGCTCTGCACCGCTGCTCATGGAGATGGTGCCCCGATAGCTTCCGCGCAAGTCAGCGAGACTCGGTGGCTTCAGAGGTCGTTTCCGCTGTGCTCGCCTGCCGTCAGCTGAGATGACGGCACCGGCGCTTGCGTCGCCAGCAGGGGAAGCGCTGCTCCCGGGCTCTGCCCTTCGCGGCAGTGTGCGATCGTCATTGAGAAAATCGTCGGGAGACACATCAGCGCTCTGACAGAGATAGTCTGCAAACCAGAGAATCTGCTCCTCCAGAGAGAGATGCGGGGGAATTTCCCAATACGAGAGGATCGTTGGGTCCAGTTGCCCGTTCACCGCCTGGGCGAGACAGGCGAGCTCCGCGATATCCCCGCGAGGAATCACGATCTTGGTCTGCCAACTGGGCAGCGTTGACGCAGCTGACCCCACGGCAACATTGCTGGACGAGTAGACGCCCTCAATGTGGTATTCGGAACGCGCTTGCTGGATCACGCTGTTCTGCAGAAACACTGTCTTATCGAGCCAGAAGAGCTCACCGGCGAACGCCCGGCAACGAAACTGACGAAAATACGCATCACGGAGGGCAAACGAGCCCGTGCCACGCTCCTGTTGCAGGTCAACGGACAAGGTGGCTTCAACGAGGCCACCAGCCCCGTAATCGGGGCCGAGCAACTCTTCGATGGGCATATTTTCGAGACATGCTTCGAAGCGGCTGTTTTCCTGGTACGAAACATCAAGACGGAAACGATCACGACGAAGATGCACCGCCAGATCACGTCGGAAACTCGGGTCCAGTTGAACGCTGAGGAAAACAGGTAGCTTTTGGAGTTCGTCGCTTCCTGGCTGCAGAGTCGAAGCAGCGCTGCGTTGCGCTGAGCTGTGCTCATGCGGAAGCGCCTGGAACTGCACACCCTCGTCAGGATGAAAGCGCAGTTTTCCCGCAAGACGACGCGTATAGCCGAACTCGTTCAGCTGCAAGCGTCTCACGTCGAGAAACGCTTCTACGCAAGGAGCCTGTTGGCGTTGTGCGGCGTCGGCTGTAGAGCGCTTCGGTTGTTGCAGCGTTACATCCGCGGAAAGACGCGTGTCCAGCAGTGCCTTGGGAGCAGTCGTCCATTCCGGTCGCCATGCTAGACGACGCAGGTCGATACCATAGGCGTCTAGGGTGAAACGAAGGCGCTGAGGCTCCGGATCCGTACTGGTATTCCCAGTTACAGCAGTACGAGGAGGAGCTGGAGCTGGAACTGGCGCTGGAGCTGGAGCTGGCGCACGAGCACCGGTACCTGTATTGATATCGATATTCGCATTGGTATGTCGAGCAACCAGGGGCATCCGGAGCGTTCCGGAGGCCGCTCCATAGAGCTTCGCATTCGGTGTGGGTGCTTCCGCCCCGCAAGACGCAACCGTCTGCGATGCCTCTGGTGGCGCAGTGCCCACCAGACGCCACCGCAAGTTGAGTTCCGCCTCGCTCAACGGACCTGAAACCGTCAGCTCCGCAGACAGGCGGCCAATAGGGTCCATAACGGTGCCCTGCTTGCCGGGTTCATGGAGATACCTCGCCAACAAGGGGCCAGCGTGGGCACCGCGAAGGTTCAGCGCCAGCTGAACAGACGGCTCCTGTGTTGCAGGATCTCGCTCTGTTCTGGAATCGTTCACTGCAACCGGAGACGATGACTCGTTTGCTTCGGTATCCCGAATTGACGAGGCGGTCACAGCACCGTTCGCAGCCAGTTTCAGTACACCATGGCCGCTAAGTTGACCGCCATCCTGAAGCGTCGCTTCCATTGCGGCAATCTGCAGTTCCATTGAACGCGTATCAAGCTGGAAGTCTGCCCGGGCATTTCGCAGAGGAATTCGATCCGCTCTCCAGGGAGCTCCGACTGAAATCGCAGCTCCAGTGAGAAGCGGACTCTCCAGTGGGCCGTGCATGCGAACCTCTGCCTTGACGCTCCCATGGACAGGAATCGGAGACTCCACTCGAAACGTCTTGAGCACGTCGCTGATCGCTACCCGACGCACGAAACCAATCAGATTGTAGTCTTTGGACAAGTCGATGGACCCGACGACGGTTATGGGTAGCTGCCCGAAGAAACCGGTTGGGCCCTCGAAGATCACCATCGATTCATCGAAGCGGAGGCGACCCGATATGCCCGTGAAACTTGGCGCGTCAGGGGCGAGTCGCAGTGCTACCTGCTGCAATCTACCGGTTCCGGTCAGTTCGGGAGCCTTGGCATCGGGTCGCAGCACCAACGCGACCTGGCCGTGCACTCGACCTGTATCGCTTTCGAAGGGCAGGTTCAGCAGCGCTACCACAGTTTTCGCCGGCAGCGCTCTAGTCTGTACGCTGATACGATGAATATTGCGCTGCAAGTCGAGGGCGAGCTCGCAGGATCCCGCTCCCCGGTGCTCAGTTTCGAACGACAGCTTGCCCGTGAGCGCGTTCATGCCCTGGGCAAACACCAGGCGCCCGTGAATCCCCCGGAACACATAAATTCCTCGGCCAAAGGCCGAGTCACCTGTCCCTAGCACGTCCAATGCGACGCTTGAGCGTTTGAACTCTACCACACGAAGCGCCACGGGTAGCGTCGCTTCCGCTAACGCCGGAGGCAGCGCTTGCTCGGCACCGTTCGCTGGTAACTCCTGTGTTGGGACACTGCGGGCTCGTTGCCCGCTGGGCAGTGCATCGGCGGTGTTGACGTCGCTGGAGGCATCGTCAGTGCGTTTGCCTGGCGTGACTGACCATCCGAGGTCCCATTCGCCCGGCTGATGCTGGTGTAGTTCCAGGGCAACCCGCCGGAACTGCACATCGAAACGTACTCGTCCAGTACGAAGGGTTATCCAGCGACGCGGCTCGATGGCTAGTCGTACTTGCACCGCACCGAGTGAACCACAGGGTTTGGAGGCATCCGGGGCGATCTCGAGTTTTCCAGCGGCAACACCGAGTGGCAATACGAGCCGCTTCAGTCTCCCGACTTTAATGGAGCGCCCTAGCGACGTTGAAGCTGCGCTGTGAACGAGCGCACCCAGCCGCTGATTCGCGGCAAAGTATCCGAGCCAGGCCAACACCATGATGCCCAGGAAAACAGTGGCCGTTGCAAAGCGAATAAATAGCACTGTAATACATCCGAATAGGCTGAGAAACGTGCTGCGGAGTTGCGGCAGGCGTCGCTCCAACGTGTGTGCAAGGCTCGGGGCCAGCGCTGGTTGAAACGCCGTTTTCGCTGGTGTCTCTGACCCGCCGTTCGCACCTGCTTGAGCGAATTGAGTCGTGTCAGGAGGCTGCGTCTCCGGGTGATGCCCCCGTCGGGGTAGTGGCGTGTCTACGTCGTCACGGGCCACGGAGCCGTTCTGGTCACTCGAACTCGCTCGAACGTCGCCTCCGCGCTGCGTACGCCGGACGCTCGCGGAACCTCGTCTAAAACGTACAAACTTCCGTTTCTGAAACGATATCGGGCAACACGGTATGAAAATGGATGCATCCTGACGCTCATGTGCCGTCCAGGGACCAATGAAGCTGAAGCCAGATCGCCTGAAGCAGCTCGGAAAGTTGAGGCTCTCACAGCGCTTGATGCAGTCTCGTGCAGAGCGCTTCCCGCTGCAAGCCATGGACGTCTGCTGGGTCAGCGTGGTCGGCGCGTAGACACCCTCAAGCTTCTCCAAACCGAGTGCTATATGCTAAACACACACTGGTCGGCTTCGTGTTGCGACGAAGAAGCGACGCACGTGGCTCGCCAACCCTTTTCGAAACGAAGCAACGTACGCCATCGCCGCTGGGCATCGTTCCGGGACTGGTCATCGGGTGAGCGTCGACAGCGGAGCAGCGGTGGTGGCGCTGCACATAGGTGCCATGGTATGGACTAGGACTGGGGCTTGCGCTTCTCAAAGGTCTCTGATGAGACGCAAAGATCCTCTGGAACAAAATATACGCTCTTAAGCCGCATCAGCTTTCAACGTACTGACTGGGAAACTGCAAGCACAGCCACAGTACGCCAAGCGATGGTATGTTGTTCGAGTTCCCGAGTGAATAGCGCTGAGCTGTGCTTTTTATGGACTGGAAAAGCCCGTGAGGCCCTTCCCGGTGCACCCAGCAGCGCGAGCAGACCTCGAGGCTCTCGTTCGGCACTGCATAAAAGGCTCCGTGCTCGTGGAGTTTTCTGGAACGTGCCGTATCGCGCTTCAAAGCACGCCGGCTTTAAACTATCCATAGTGACGAGCACGCTTCTAGCGCTGGTATTTGTTTTCGCGAACGGCACGGGGAGAGCGCTTCTAGCTGGAACAATACATGTAACGTGTTTTAGTGTGTAGGCTGTCGCTTGGGAACCTGTGACCTCGTTCCTGTGCGATTTTTTTCATGGACAAAATGTGTACTTAGGCCAGCGTTCTCCGATTATGCGCATTTTTCTTTTCTTACTTTTTTTGTGTGTGTTTTTTCAGTGCGCGGTGAGGTATGCATCAACCCCCTACTCCCAAGTTCCTGTGCGATGAAGCAGAGACGCGCTTCTCTAGAGCGCGATATCCCTGCGACATGCTTCAACCATTGGAACAGGTTGTGCGAAAAGCGGTTTCGTCGCTAGACACGGCTCTTTTTGCTGAACCGATCGATGAATCGAAGGATGGAAGCGTTTCCAGCACACCAGCTGACCCGTTGCTTAAGGTATTGCAGGCCGAGTTCAGCGATAGCGGTGCTTATCCAAAGGAACTCGTACCGGGGACTGTTTCTGGGGACCTTGGTGCATGTGTCCTTGTGCAGGCTGGGCGCTCGTTTGTCGGGCCACGTAAGCTGCATAGCTTGTCGCTATTCGCTTCCGGATTTTTTGGACTACTGGAACTGTATCCAATTCTGGGGACGCGTGTTCAGCGTCTGGATGCGTACGCATGTATCGTTTAAAATGAGACGACAACTTGGTCATTAGGCTGCACTCGCTGGACTGCAGCTGCCCTGTTCGAGCTATGCTGAACGATCAACTTGTTCGTCTAGACGCAGTCGTGGACAGCGAGCTCGTTGGATCGATGCCCGCTCCGAACTTGAGTATCGCCATCGATACAACACACAGATATGCTTCCAGCGCGTCGAGCATAGCGTTCTCAGCTGCAAGCCATGGGTAATCTGTGCAGGAAGCGGTACCAGCGTGCTGCAAGCTGGTCGACATCCATCGTATAGCCAAATATGCCTCAAGGTTCCTCGACTTCCGCTTTCACCATGCTACATTACCGCGGTTGCTTGGCGGTTTCACTCGATAGATTCGTACGATCCAATGCTCGGATGTGAATGCCTCTTCGAATAGTTCCAACCTGACGTCCAAATGCGCTACCCGATAACCCCGAGCGCGATCATAGCCGTTGCTGATTTCACCGTAACGATGGTAACAGAGCTTAAACAGAAGTGACTCTCGCATCGCTGGAGCCATCTCTTCGTCGAGGCGAAACTCACCCCTTCGAGTGAGGAACTGCGCCTCACGAAGCGTTGGATCAACTGAGCCGCCAATGCGTACCGGCCAAAGAAACTTGTTCACGTCGTCGCCACCGTATCCAATCAGGCCGCCAAATATGACCAGCACGTAGTCAACGTCCAGCATACGCGCTATTTGGTATGCCTGCTTCTCTGGTCGACTGAGCATGTTGCCAACTGTTGCAATATGCGTAAAGTTCCAGGTGTTGTTATCCACAATGGTCGTGCGGAAACCCATACCTGCGATCTGGTAGCCGTAGTCCCACCAGGAGGCAATTTTTGCGTCCGCCGCTGCGTTGGACCCCAGCCAGTAGTAGGCTTCTCGGAAATCATCGATGAGGAACCTGCCAGATGGCCCTTGACCTGCCAATACGATGGACGGAGAAGAATAAGCCTCAGAAGCGGCCCAGACGCAGTGCTTGACGTACGCGTTTCCGAGAAGGAGTGCGCTGAAGAGGATCCCCAACGAAACCTCCAAGCGCAGCGCGCTCGCCCGATTGTTTCCCTGACTGCTGCCCGTGACGCGACCCCGGTTGCCGCTCGTGCTGCTGGTGCTACTTGCACCGGCAGTGTGCTTTTTGCCAGGCGACGCATTGCTCGCCTGCTGCATGTCGCTGATCCAAGGAATCCAATTGCGTTCAGCAAGTTCAGCTTTCAAGTCCACAGCAAAGGACTGCAGGAGACGGCTTGTGCCAACAGCACCCATTGCGCATGCAGCAGGCGCCAGCACCAACATGAGTCGAACCATAACCCCAGAAAAATAGACTGCAAAAACGAAATACAGGATGGCAAAGAGTGTTGCATCCGTCAGTTCTTGGAAGCAGTAGTAGAGACCGAGTGGCGCTAGCACAGTCAGAAAGTGCAAATCAAAAAAATACGACGACCATGCCGTTGGCTGGTGTTCACTCACCGACGCAATGATGGGTATATGTTTGCTCGCATACGTTGGGTCCAGCAGCGTGTAGAAGCGCCCCGTCCACGGCTGAATGTAACCTGTGGCCAGAAGCAGTACCCCGAGCCCTGCAAAAGCGGATCCAACGATTATAACAAAATAACGCACAAATGCGTGATAGACCTGTTCGGCGACAATGGAGCGAATCCATTGCCCAAGGCAATAAACTTGCAGCGCCAGGAAGACGACAGCAGCGAGCATGTGCTCTGCCGATTGCACGGCTTGAAAGCCAACGAAGCGTATCTGCATGGATAACAACGTGCCGAGGATGTAAAAAGTAGAATAGGCGACATAGATCCGATGAGAATACCGCCCAGCTAGTATCATGACGATGACATAGATTGGAATCAAGTTGATGATGAAGATATAGCCACCCCAGCATGCTACCATGTAAAGATAGCCGAGACAACACGCAAGCGCCCACTGCAGCGCACCGGTATTCACCGCCTTCATGAAAAGATAGAAGGTATTCATCAGCGCGAAAATCGCCACGCACTCGTTATCGAATCCTCCGGCCGATGACCGCGAAATGTAGCCAGGCACAATGGCAACGAAAACTGCCGCAAAGAGGCCCGCAATTGAGTCCTTTTGTTCAGTCAACTCGTTTGTAAAGGCGTACGTAGTAAGCGTTGTGAACGATGCCCACAGTGGCGATACGAAGACGCAAACGTAGCGCACGTCGACGGGGAAACCAAGTGCTTGCAGTACCCAGTAGACCAAGGCGGCGCTGTACATAGTACCAGCGTACACGGTACCACCCACATCTCGACCAAGTGGGTACCAAGATGTATCATCAAACCAGTTCCAGAACTCGTATAGACCCTTGTCGACAAGAACACGTGTGGCGCGGTAGTTGAAGTAGGGATCAAACTCGTGGATCACAGGCTCGTAACGCACGACGCTGAACAGACGGATCGCAAAAGCTAATACAGCTGCTGCTGTCAGCGCTGCATAACGCAGAACCGTTGGCAGGGTTTTCGATGCGACCACACGCTCCAAGTTTAACGTCATCCTTAGCTCGGCAAGGCGCGTTCCTGGTGCTTCAAGGCGGTGTCAGCGATGCGTTCAGAGTACGCGGCCGCAGGCAAACGCGATGCAGCGCACGGCATGCATCTGCGCGTGCACGGATTCGCCCTTTCCATTTATGTACATTAAAATGCAGCAAGTTCCTATTTCCGAAAGGCCTGCATCAGCGCCGGCGTCAAGATTCCCGCGTGGACTTGGCGCAGGCGGCTAGCTCAGCTGACGGCAGCGGCCGATACGCGCTTCGTCCGCAGGCCTGTGTGGTACGGGTACCTGCACGATGTGTGATACCTCTCGAAAGATAAGGTAAGCGTTGCAGTCTTCAGCGATGTGCATGAGCTACCCGCTCATGAGGCATGCGCTCAGCGTTCAGGATAGTGGGGTATTCCAAAAGCACGCAAGACGCATGACGGGGCGCAAGGCATGCACCCGGCCGAATGCGACCATAGCGCTTGAGAGTGTTGGGCATGAGCGCGCTTATCGTTGCGCTTCTCGAGGGACGTCTACTGCGGCAGCTTCAATGTCGCTCGCTCGCCGTGGATCTCGACATGCATCGTTCAAGGGTCTCGGACGCATGTTGCTGACGGAGGAAATTTGCGGGCTTTCACTTCCACGCGTCGTATTTCCGGAACGCTGTTCGTGGAAAGATGTCGGTGTGAGCGTTTGATTTCAGGCAGCATATAGGGAACAGGTCGGAATCTATTCGACTACGATGCGGAGTATCGGCAACCGGGACGCAGCACATCTCGACAAGGGAGAGACGCTGGTGAAATCGGATCTCCTATTTGTCCATAATGATACGAAGCGCACTTGGCGGATCGTACCCCCTACCTTTGCCACGACAGACTTGCGCGTCATGGAAAGCGCGCATCCATATGTCCATTGCGTAAAATTTACGCATCCTACAAAATCATTTCGTGGAGCTCGAGTCCCGCAGATCGTGAATCGGCGCCCAGTCTGATCCCACTTCTCAGGTGTATCCATGGCCATCTCTGGAGCTAACGCATGCATGCACGCTACTCGATGCTGCAGGGCGCGTATCCAGCGCATGTACCATCCGCCAGGGATGCGCCATCTCACTGCAACTTTTCTCTGTTGGGTGCATGCGTAAGGGCGAGCACTTCCGCACGGTCCCCGCGAGCCCCGTCCCAACTGGTATCGAAGCGATGAAGCTCACCAGAATTCCCCGGACGCGCGTCTCGTGTCAGTTATCTGGTCTGGTGTCACCGTTCATCCCCGAAGGTCATCACGTTTCCCCAGCCCATACAAGGACACACCAGCGAGAGACACGCGTCCGCGTCACCGATATCTCCAGGTACCGCATCCGTCATCAATGCTTGCTGTGATACTGGATGTACCGCCAACAACATCACCCACTGCAGTCATCAGACAGACCCAGAGCAGCTTGGCATATTTTCAGGGCCGAAGCGCTGCGCCCCAAGCCGGAAACCGCTCACTACGCCAATAGCGTTCCAGTGCCTTTTGCGACAAGGGCGGCGTCGCCTCTTGGCATATCGCGGCGATGTGCTCTGCAGTATGCCGTAGAGCGCGCCCGCACTACAGCACAGGCACGCGCAAGAGCGCTCTTCCACGCTGTCGAGCGACTGGCGCGACGCATCGCCACAGATTGGCGCGCTCCGGCGTTCGAAAAGGCGCACGCTCGTGGAGCTCATTTCGCTGCTCGATACGGCGACTTGCGAGAACGCTACAACGCACACTGATGCCCTACGCTTTTTTACAGGAGATTAGGTCTCTGTGGACAGCAGATGTAGAAGGTGATAATCCATTCCAAGCGAGCCTTGTGCCGTTACCGAGTCGATCCAGTGGACTGCGCTATGAGCACACGGTGCTCCCTGCATCAGCGCTAGACGAGGTGCAACTGGGTTCGATAGACGGTACGCTGCGCAGAGCTACAAACGTGTCCAGAAGTTCGGGAACAGTTTCACTCAGGGACCAGGGCAGTATGCGTACGAGTGCTATGGCGCCGTTTTCGGTTAGGAGCGCGCACGCCGGGGAGGCTCGGGCGGCGACCTCGCTGCAGCGAACCCTGCAGCGTTCGGAGCGCGCTGTGAAAGGCGCTCTCGTTGACTACAGCGACTCGGTGCTTGCGGTGAGTACGAACGGGCTGCTGACCCCGTGTTACGTGCGGCGTTTGGAAGGTCCCAATGCGCTATCTATTGGCGGAGAGAGCCTTTTAGCATATCGCCGCTACGGTGAACTGGATAGCAGTGTCACGCTGCTGGGTCCGCTGCGAGGACGCCCGCGCCCTTTCATTCAGTTCGGTGCAGTGAGACGCAGCGACGAAGAATACGGCGCTGATGCAAGAATCGGTGTGGAATGCCTTCTTCACTGGTCCCGTAGGAAGGGTGGGGAGTCACGCGAAGAGGCGCAGGCGCGTCGGTTCTCTCGCCAAGTTGATGAGAAAATAGACTCTCTCGGGTTCCGAGCCCGGGGGCTTGTGGTTCATGCCTCCGCGGGCACGTTCATGGACGGGAAAGGCAAGTACGACCCAGTATTCTCACTGGCCATGGGGTTGGCATTCTCGCGCTAGACGCCAGCGTTGCAATGTTTTAGAGAGCCGTTCGCGGGCGCACGGCGGCGCATTCCACAATCACAACCTCGGAAACGTCCCAGCTTCTTGACGCCCTAGAGGCCGTGCATAGGTGTCGTCCGCGAGCGGCTGGTTATGGGTGCTCGAACATGCACGTCTGGTAGCGGTTGGCGAGTTTGCTGTCTACAGGTGCAGCGTTGGCAGCGACCCGTTGCGCGCCGAGCTAGAGCAGGAGCCCTGCTGTCATCTTCACTGCGGCTGCTGGGACTTGATCAGCGCAAGCTTCATAAGCGATGTTTTGGTGCATGTACTTGTCGCCCCGCCCGTGATGTCACTTAACTTGGATACGTCTCGCGTGAAAAACCAGCACGTTCTTGGGAGTAAAAACGATCACATGGGTTTACGTTGCGACGATGTTGCGAGTCGGCGACGGCTCGGATTCCCCGAAGCGGTCCGTTCCAACTGCCGTCCACGCTGAGCGCCCCCCGGGCCGCAGAACACGATGCCCGCGACACAGCCACTGGGTTGCGTCATATCGAGAGCCTTCTCATTGTCGCGTTCGAATGCCTCTGAACGCGGATGCTTGATCAGCGCAGTTTTCCTTGTCGTACGGGTATGTGGCTTGGGATGCGTTCATTCCAACGATACACGACCTCTTAGCTTGTTTTGACAAAAATCAAGAGTATCTGCATAGCGTCTCGCTCGTGTAAGAAAGGGGCCTTCAATAAAGATACCGCTGGTTGCCAGCGGTGTAACCAATGCAGCAACGAATCATCCAGACTCGACTTGTATTTCTCGGGTATGCACTAGTGCGATACCCGTGATCGAAAAACGCCGGAACGCCACAGACATCCGCATGGGATTCGTGGCGCCCTCTCCCCGAACATTCGGCTCCCGGAACGCGCGCTCTGGAACAAAAGTCTTACCCGAGTCGTGTCTCTTGCGTTGTGAAACGCTGTCGACGAACTTGGTATGGTGAAAAACGGTCGTATGCAGCCGCCATACCAGCAGCAACGGGAACAGTTGTACTCACCGGCTTGTAGGGACGGCAAGTATGCAGCGACTCCTGCCCTGCAGCGAATCAGCATGTCCACGAAGAACGCGCTTGCAAAGCGTCTGGCGGCATCTGCGCTTGGAACACCATCTTGAAGCGTATCGCTCGTTTCCTCATGGAAAAATTTGCACTTCAAGTCGCCCACATATGTTGCACTTTCGAAATCGTTCCATTCGAAGCAGGATACGCTTCAAAAGCAAGAGGATACAAAGCATGGACCTGCGCAAGCGCTACCTGCCCAGGTGCCCGCACGGCCACTGTGTCGATGACTCATCGAACGTGCGCTGGCTCGGCAAACCACGTTCCCATAGAGCTGCATCAGAGGCTTGATTACACGCTACGATGGAAGGAGGCTTTTTGCTCGTTTCCGGTGCGTTTCTCGCAAGTGGGCGTCCGACGCCTCCAACCCAGCGTCCGAGGTGAGCTGAGGGCACAGGCTCTCAGCGGTTCGCCCAGTCGCCGCAACCGAGTCGCGACGACGCTCGGCCCTGAAAAGCGAAGGCAATAGGTCCTCGCCTTTACCGCTACTTTACTCGAACATGACACCCACTCGCGCGATATCCCAAAGCCGATACCCAGGGATGCAGTGTCGTTGAATGAAGTACCAGCGAAAAGCGCGAGTTTCCCGGACCCATGCACCGTCATCGCATTGGGTTTTCGTTTGGATCGAACACAGGTCCACTATCTTGCATGTTTCTCAAGGTCCGGAAGAACCTCTCCTATTAGATAAACTCGCAGAATACCGAGGTCGCCTTCACAAGCACATCCAGTGCCTTGAGCATCTGTGAATAGTCCAGCGCTCGCTCTGCGATCAGCGACACCGCGAATGAATTCCTAAAGAGTACGCTTCCTCTTCGAAGCCGCACGTGCACTACTACTTCTGCTGCTGCTGCTGCTGGTGCTGCTGCTGCTCGGGACTTGCGTGACGACTACAGACCCGGTAACGCTCGTGTCTGCGAGGACGCTGAGCGACCTTAGGGTTTGCTTTAGCATGACTAAAGGCCTAAAACCGAGCTTGATCGTTGCGCAAGCCGCTGAACCAACCCCAACCTCACCGTCTGCAACGGCACCAACGGAACCTCATAAGAGCGAGACGCTGCCGCTTTCTCGTAGACGAGCAGACTCCTGGAACACGTTTCTGCGACGTCGCTTTCATCCAAACCACAACGAAAGCACTGTTCACTGGGCGTACTCGGGTGAGCTATTCAACCTGAGCTCGGGTGCTTTGATCGCCCGCGTGGAGGGTTTCGAAACGAGTCGCGTGCTCGCTGCGTCACAGTCGCCCTTGGTGACTGCTGCTCGCTCTGGTGCAACGGCACCGCTTGCCTCCCAGACGGTTCTCTGTCGAAAGCTGTTCGCTTTTAGACCAGTGCGAACAAGTCGCACGCTTGGTGCCGCGGGAAACGACTTGCAGCGTATCGACGATACCGACCACATCCATGCAGTCAAGTGGTGTCGCGAGGGCGCTGCATTCCTGCTGGCCTACCCTTATCAGGTTTTGACGTTTGTGCACGATGCAAGTGGCACGTTCAAACTGGTTGCCGAGCAAGGCGACAGTAGCGGTAACGCGAGGCAGCTGGTAGCCAGCCTCACGCCCGAGTCGGACTCGACGCGTTTTGAACGGTCTAGGAAACAGCGCATCGACTCGCGGGCAACGGCTTGGCCGTCCACGCGTCCACTTGCGTCCGAGAATACCCTGCGACTATCGCTTTACGTTCGACCTCTGACAAGATCGCGCACCCCGTTTGCTAGCGGTGCATTTGAACTCTATGAGATCCATCCATCGGAGCCGCCCAGCGTACCAGCCTGGAAGCGCGTGCTGCGGTTGCCCTCTCCCTGGTGGTGGATGCGCTCCTGGCACAAAGTCGCAGCAGAACAGGTGCAGAAGCAGTCAAATCTAGATTGGGCGGATGACAGAGCCGATGCTGGCGCATCCATGGAGCATATCAAGGTCGGTGACTGCCCGTCCTGGGCCGGATTAGGTGTTCATAACAAATGTCTCTTGCTGCTGCGCGGAAGAAGAGTCGATGCGCAAGCCGCGAAGCACTCCATATTATCCCCGATTCTACGGGGCATTCTGGAGCGCAATCCTTTGTACTGGCAAGCGCCTGCAGATCTCGCAGAAATAGGGACACTCCAAGCGCAACAGCACGGACTGGCTAGGAAGGCATCCCGCCGCCCTGCTCCCCGATGATACAACCTCAGGAGACTGGCGTGGAAAAAGGCGGTCGCGACGACTGATCCTGGCGAGAAGTGCATTGCCCGTACCGCAGTTTACTGGAGCTTCTATTCTCTGTTTGGACGGGGGAAGTTCCTCCATAGCAAGATGCATACATGCTTCACAGGGGTGAGCGAGGTCGCTCCCGTGTCTCTCGGATTTGGCGGCAGCACGCAAACAACAGGTCGAGTTTACCGGGGTGAGGTTTCCACTATAGGTAACGAGCATGCGCTGCAACGGTGCCCGTGCTTTGTTCAAAGACGTTCGCTGCGCCATGGCGTGAGCATCCCGAGTAGCCGATATGAGAGCACCTGCAGGCGAATGCATCCGTCGTCGCATCATGGGACTGACGTAGACGTAGGCAGAAACCTTTCCTAATGCACTCAAGTGGCAACATAGGTATGGTACGGGCTCAGCGACCAGATGCATCGCTGATTTCGCCCATATAAAAAATTTTGATCCATGCATACGTTAGCTTATAGCACAGCGCAAGCTCGAAACGGGCGAAAAGCCCTACACTCGACAACATGTTTGATACCGGCATCCATGTTACACAAAAAGCTTCAACAAATAGCTGCCGACCTGAAGCGACTAACGAGTCGGTTTTTTGTTTGCGACCCGCTCGATTCGTATGCGCAGCGCATACTCGCCACTTGCACCACGATTTTCATCGCTTAGAAAACTCCAAGCAAAGTCATGACGGCAAAGACGATGAACAGCCCGCCGCTGACTAGGGAAACGAAGCGCTCGCTAAAGTATCGCCCGAGAACACTTCCGCCAAGAATGGCGAGGAGTGAAGCGACCAGATGTCCGCTGATCGCCCCGGCCGTTACTCCAAAAGGATTCTTTGCTGCAGAGAGCGCGATCGTGGCGAGCATGCTGCGATCACCCCATTCCGCGAGAAAGACGAGCGTGAACGCTTCGACGACAGCAGCGAGCTGCGCATGTGATGCTAGCGGCATCGCTATGGCGGCTAGCGCGGCACCTGCCTGGCTCAGACGGGGATGCTCGCGCGTCTTGTCGCTCATCTGCGTATTTGTTGCAGAGGCCGGGCGGCTTCTGGTGCTCAGCAAACGCTCCTCTCGTTCCCGAATGAATTTCGCTGCTTCTGCCTCTTCCGTAAGCTCTTCAGCTTGCGCAGATGTAGACCTCGAATCCGAAAGCGTCCCTGATCGCTCGGATGCGTCGGCACTGCTGCTGTCGAGCGATGTTGGTGTTTCTGCTTTCGATCCTGGACCAGCTCGTGTTGCTCGCGCTTTCAAACCTTGTCGAATGCTTGATACGCCAAAGAAGATTAGCAGGGCACACGCTGCCCAGTCATCGAATGGGATATATGACGTCACAAGCGGTGGAAGCGCGTGAAAGAGTTGACCTAGCACCACGGAGATCATGGTCATCAGGGATAACGCCGCAATGGCGCCAATGAAAATCGACGTTCGATGGTACTTCATGGCCAGCAAAGCGGTGATGAAGAAAGTCTTGTCCCCGAGCTCGGAGAAGAAAACCAGTGCTAGCGACGATGCGTAACCCGATGCGAAGGAATGAAGCATCTTAGTGCCCAGGCTTTGTAGGTTGCTGGCGTGGAAAACTGGGGCCGCGCTTGCGACAGACGGACTGTGCAACGCCGCGAGTAAAAGCACCAGCGCGATGCCGAGACTCGCGGTCACGGGGTGCGCCCTGAGCGCTCCGGGGAAGCGCGGAGCCCCAGCGGCTCCCGCTACACCAGGTCGTGTTCGGCGGGCCCCGAAGCACGAAGCCTTCCCGTTGCAGCGCACTAGCGGTTCATGTGATGCTGGTGGATGTTCGCGCGCGATAGCTTCCGTTCGTGCGCAGCAGGAGCGAGCGCTTTTTATGAAAGATCGGCGCCACCTGCAGGTCCGGTGATATGGGTGCAGCGCTGCAAACCCGCACGGAACCATGTCCTGTCGATGAAAAAAGTTCAGAAACAGTGTTCGCTGTCTCGGGTACGGTGACGTACCCTGATACCGGAAACGCGTCGCACGGCTTGCGGCATCGGCGCTCCAAGCTCGAGTCACATTCAGATAACTGGAGAAGCAGGGCGGCTGCACTGGTGCCAACGTAAACGCCACGTTCACCCGATGCTCTCCCATACCGTGTGACTATGAAGAAACTAACCTCTTCCTCAAGCGCACGGCACCGTATACCCCGTAGCACGTAAGCAAAAAACGACGAACAAGAGGCGCTGAAGCTCGTTCATCACCAGCGCGCGTTGCAAGGCATGCCCCAAGGAGCGTATGCTGGCGGATCACCGCGCCCCTGGCAATGCACAGCGTATGATGATCGATATTTGCTGCCTTTGGAACAACATCTGCCACGCTTTGTGTACCTGAATGGGGCAAGGTCACTTTCCTGGTAGTTCATTTAGAAAATATATTTGAAATACATTCTTGCATGCTTCCTCGCCGATTGTGAGGAAGTGGTATGGATGGCTTGGCGTGTGGCATATGCGATCAGCAGCATGACGATCGTTCCACAACCATGGCGGGCACCTATTCATACGCTTATTTACATATAGATACTCTCGCCGATGCTTCCTTGCTTTTATTATTCGAGAGACTGCAATCGGTTTCGATGTATCCAGGTACACTTCGAGACTGAGGGGCTGTGGCATACAAGTTGGATCGCGTCAGCGCCTCGGGTGGCGTCTTCTGCACCGCACACATCAGCTGGCATTGATAGCGGCGTTCAAGTGTCGGTTCCCGAATACCATGCATTGATTGCAACTGGTTGAACGCATCCATGCAAGGATTCCTCGACGTCGTACCCTCCGTCCCGTTTGGTGCGCTGTCAGCTCTCTGTGCTTTTCTAGCGCCGAAGCGCTCCACGGGCTTTTCTTCATCCCGACCTTCTGAAATGTGCATCCTAGCTCATCCCGTAATTTTTTAAAATGAACACAGTTGTTTATGCCATTTGGTGCGTACCTTCCCCGAGGAGGACGGATTTGCGGAAGGTAGACGATATCTGCCCCAGTGTCACCATGTGCTGAAAGCTGCAGACACTCGCTCCGTAAAGCGATCATGCCGTTTCGTGATAGAAAACATCCTCTGGATAGACTTGGAGCACAGAGTGTGCGGATGAATGAAAAGCAGCTGTAACCCAGATAGAATCGGCAAAAACTCGATCGCAACAGGAATGGTTAAATGCCATGTTGTCCGATAGAAGAACGTTGCAAAACGTCCGCGGAATCTTCTTCAATGATATGACGAAGCGAATCCTGTTGTATGAGCGTTCTCTGTGCGCGAAATCGAGGCTGCGAATCGTATCCACTGCGGATAGAACAGAAGATGACGTCCTCATTCTCTTCGAGCTAGATCGAACATATAAAGGGCACTCTTCTCCGCAAATATTCAAATATGTACCGTTCGGTTCGTTCCAAGCAAGTCTCATCAACTGGAAAAACAAGCCCATGTCCCTGTGCTTCATACCGATCGAGACGTTCCAGGAACGCTGTCGTTGCGATATCATCCGAAGAATGCTGTCCGCGAACTAGGACTTTTTTATATGACTTTATCCTAGTGTTTTCAGGACCCTACAAACAAAGTGTGGAGAATTTGGGACGTCTACGGCAGCTACTATTGTCGCTCTTTCTTTCCGTAACGTGGTCGACGGGTCGTTCTCCGCTAGTGAACGCAAGCACGCTTTGAGAATATCGGGTTTTGGCGCGGAGCGCATATACTTGTTCAGTTCAGTGTTCCCTAACGATCTGCAAACTGCGGTACGACTGACCCGAAAGAGGAATCCAGTTCTAGTTGCATTGTTCAGTAGACGATATATATCCTACAGGCAATTCGTCTACGATCTGTAGGATACATTAAAACCGGATTTCGATCTCCTGCTCTATATCGCAGAGGTACTGGAACATAAATGAGTTGAAAAACTATAAGAAACCAGGCAGCGGAGGCGTCCTCTTCGCGAACGAAAGCGGTGCAACACTATCTATACAGTTCTGATCATTTTACGATCATAAGGTTAGGGCGCTTCACTTCTCCCGCATCCAGTCCGGCAACCTTCCGGAGGGTGTCGATGCGCTCAATAAAAAGCGCCCGTAGCGGCACAAACGCGCCCGTCTCGAGCCAAGATACTCAGTGACATGACAAAAGCCGCTCTGGTTTCGTGCTGTGTCCGCACCGGCGCTACAGACGTCACTGTGGACGCGCAATCGATGCACTTGGCGCTCGAGCGAACACGAGGAATAACCAGTATCTCCGCGGGAAAGCAAGGGTGTTGGAATTCTGACGACTAAGGCGTGGAACGGTGAATGCTTTCCTCAAAGCTGCTACCAGTCGCATCATCAAAGATTCCCAGCCTCTCTCTATGCGTATAAAGATGCCGTTGTCGAACAGAAAACAAATTCGGCATAGGGACGCTCTGGCGCGATCCGTGCGCGCACACTTCGACATTGTCGGACTTCCGCTACGGCTCTCGTATCCGCAGCGTTGGGTTTTGCTTAGCATGCAGCGCGCTCGCCGTAAGCGCCGTTCAACGCAGCCCTCTTCTCCCAAGCGAGTGGCCGGGAGCAGGCAACCCCTGGCGGACGTGACGGGCGACGTCGAACACCTGCGTAACCGCGAGGCACAGCGTGGTGCAGACGCTCGGGGGCGCCTCTCACAGGCGCGTGCGACCCAAGTCAAGAAGGCTCGCCTTCTTACGTCCGCGAAAGCGGTTACCCCGACGTTAGAAGCAAACATTACTCCTGAAAAACCTGTCGACGCGATAACGGCAGGAGACGGTCTGAGGCAGTTGACGTCGGGCGCACCAGAGCCTTCTGGAAACGACAGCGACAAAAGCGTCGAAATCATTTCTTTGAGCACGCCAACGAGCACCGAAGAAGAGCTTGTTACGTTTGAGCGTCGCTTTCGAAAAAATATCGGGAGCTCCGTTTTCGAGCCCAACGCCGAGGTACCCGAGTCAAACCTGAGGTCGAGCACTACAGAGCGGCTGGAGCCGAAGCGCTTATCCGCGTCGTCGACGACTGGAGCGCCGTCTGTGCAGGCGCGCAAGTCGCGGGCGCGTCGGCTGCGCAGCGCGAAAGCGTCACCAATCAATGAGCGCTCTTCGGACAAGTTGACACCGTCGGCAGTGACGACAGGAAATGAGGCGTCGAACCTGCTCCAGGAGCAGACGCGCGTGTCTCATGCGACGGTGCACGCACGGGTGCGCCACCCGCCCGGACGCAGTCCGGCCTTGAAACGTGAACTCGTGCTCGAACAGGCTGGGTTCTGGGATCAAGTTGATCAAGAAGAGTTGCTGATTGAGGATGTAACCTCGTCGGTAACCAGTGCTGAATGCGGTATGAACACCTGCTGCGATCCGCTGTGACAAGAGCATCCAATCCCGTGAATGACGAGGTTTGTTGGGACGTGTCCAGGCTGCTCAGGTGAGCGTCGCAGACAAATCCCCCGGCATACATGCTGCTGAATGTAGATATCTCCGTTCAATGATCGAACTCGGGGTGCCTTCGCGTCTGCCAAATTGAGTATCCGCTGTAATGGGTACACCACCGCGAGATCCGGGACCGTCGCTCGCAACCGCTGGTGTCTCGACGCAGCTCATGGCGTTCGAGCGACCTCCCATGTTTCTAAACGCTAGCCCTCTTCGCCGACATGTACAGACGTACTCGTGTTTCTGCAACTCGCTCCACTGGCCTGTTTCTCCTGCGCCCCTGGCACAGAACTCGAGCACTTGCCGCTGAGCGCACTGCCCGCCACGTTCCGCGTGGCCAAACTCGCTATCGCTTCCCAGAGCAATCCTGCGAACGCGCAACACATCCCTAGGGCCTGACCAACGGAGAGCCTGTGCGCAAATACCACAATGCTCAACAGGACAGAAAAGAGTTTCCGAGTTGTCGTGATCATCGCCAAAGTGAGTGCGGAAAAATGACAAACGACGTAGAAGACAAAATGTTGTCCCATTGCACTCAGCAGACCGAAACCGAACAGGTCTCGCCAGACACTCGGGTGTGTTCGGAGAAAGCTCCATGCAGCAACACCCTGGCCTGTCGCCAGCAGGACCAACGTCATCCAGAACGTAGCCCAGGCATTCTGCGCAAACATGAAGTGAATCGCCTCGACATCAAAGAGGGCGCGCGTATGCTCTTGCAGCGGCCCTACGATCCCGTCCATAACGAGGCTCATGAGGAGCAACGCCCATCCCAGGTGCCTCTGGTGGCCACCGCCTGACTGCGGACCTGGAACTGCTGCCTGTCGGGAAGTACTTTCCTTCGAGTGCCGCTGCCGAGAGAACTGCACCACACCGAACGTGATCAAAAGTACGCGGATGATCTCGGTGAGGGTGTATCGCTTTCGTCGCATCGCGGCTCCAGTGAGCATGATTGGGATCATTTTACTGCTCTTGGCGAGGACTTGCAGAGGATACGGAACGTAAATCAGAGCGCCGAAAGCACAGCACATGGCGACCACATGGCACGCCGCAACCAACGCATAGAAACGGCTCGACGCTGCGCTTCCCGCGCTGTACAAACGTCGTTTTTCATCGAACCGCAGACGCTCGTCGCGAGGCGTGCTCCGCGCGATTTTCCGAGAAAAAAACGAGACGCTTGCGTTACACAGGCACTGCCAGAAGACAAGAAAGAGAGGGTATCGGAAGCGGTCGTATGCTGCTCCATCACGCGTCCGGTAAAGCCGCCAGTACAGCCGCTCGTGCAGCACGCCATAGCCCAGGTACGTTGCGTAGATGCCAAGAGCACAAAGACTAAACTCCACGGAGCGTCGTAGTACGGTACGCACAGGTCGAGGAGGCATGGAAATAGCGCGTTCACCGTGTGAGCCTATCATCAAGAGCCCAGTGAAAGCAGACCTTCGCCAGCACCAGTGACAACAACGCCTCGTGCTACGACTGCGGGGACCTGCGGGCTACCCGCGCCTCGCCCGTAGATCCGATCTCCTGATGGGCGCCGCTGCGGCCTGCCGGGCGGCGGCGTATCCGCGACGATCGATTCGCAGGGGCGCGTTGGCGTCTCGGCGCAACGTGTGTGCAGCAGTCCGCCGCGATGATGCCGCATGGATTTTTTTCTCATGGACAAAACGTTTCCTTAAGCCAGCGTTCTCCGAGGATGCGCATTTTTCTTGTCTTACTTTTTTGTGTTATTTTTTCAGTATGCCGCATGGATAGAGCGCCCCGTTCGTGAGATGCTCCTTGTTTCGAATGAGATCGATGATGGCATCGGGTGCGACGTGCATCCGAGCATTGCTTTGCGCCTCTGTCCCCAGACGTCTGGTGTAGGAGCGGCTGGGCATGGTTTGATCCTGTTTGGTATCTGTGCTATTAAGGTTCCAGTCGCTGAGGTGGTGTGGCGACCGCTCAAGGTACACTGGGAAGCGTGACTGTCTATGTGTGTGAGTATGCAAACTTCCGATCCTTGGATCATACCGTACGACATGTTCTGTCGTGAACATGAACTGTATGATCGCATGAAGGTTTGATCGAAAGATTCCGAGAACCATGTGGACAGGTAGCAGCGCTGGGTGTCCGGGTGCCCTGGATTAGATGCTCGACGATGCGCGGCAAGGCGGGAGACGCTCCGCGAGACTTGTCGAGTTCGAAGCTACGCGATCGCGCCTGGCGACCTGCATCGCACGCTTCAAAAGATTCTTCTCGTTGTTGTGTTTTATTAGCAAGTCATTAACGACGACAGCAAACTGATGGTTCCGATCCGACGTGTTTTTCCTTCCTGCCTCCTATTGTCCTCTTTTCGTGAGGATCTTTTTTCTTCCTTGTCCGATTTCTTCTTCCCCGTTACCTGGCGCGGTAGCATAGCCGTGATCGGTACCCTCTACATCGGTTCGTTTCCGTCGGGATTCAGTCTTATTGGGTGAGCGGTAGAACCGAAACTTGCTTTCTCTATAAGTATGCATACGTGCGACTCGTCGAATACCTCTTTGCTACCTTCTCGGTCGCGAGCACGCCCGTGGACCGAGGCGCCTCGTACCACTCCCTCCAGTGCATGACCAGAGGTGCAACACACCACTTCAGGGCCAGGTGACATCAAGAACGACATGTCGAAGAGCGATTCATCGAGGAAGTGTGTCCCAGATGGGCACGACTCATTGATGGATCGGTGAGCTTCGAGTCGGTGTTTCACGAAAAACAAGACTCCTTTGACCGGACGTACCGAGAAAGAAGAGGCTGGCAGGAACAGCAGCTCGACGCGGATTTCAGCTGCCTACTCGCCGACCGCTTCTGGGTAATCGGGAGCCACACGTTCTACGCCCTGGACACAGGCCTGTGGGAAACAGAAGCCACGAATCGCTTCGATGAAGGACGAGATGGTGAATGATCCCATGCATTTGGCGCTTGGTTGGCGTACACAGGATGAAATCGGCGCTTGGGGTGACGCTTTTGTAGAGGCTCCTTGCCTCTGCTTTCTGAACAGCGGTTTGCTGCTCTTTGCCAGCCTATGGACAGGTCTATCGTTTCTCGCAGGTGAATGCTCCCCACAGTTGGCGAGCATCCGTCCCGCCATGTAGTAAGCGTTAGCGACTCGGTACGAGATCGATAGGTACTTGGTCAATGCGCGATACTCCTCCATAGAAACGCGATTTCTTTCCAGTACATTCGTGTCTGGTAATCACCGGTCGTATCCACGGTGCGAAGACTTTGCATCCTTAGCCTTGTTCGGTAGCATTTCTTGGGGAATCTATCGAGTGGAAAAGATCGAGGAAGAGGCATTCATATTCATCGAGTTAATCAAGTTCAGGTTTAGGTACGCGACGTTCTGAATGAGGACTGCGTGACAGGAGCTTCACCTACCTGCTAATAGTAGAATAATTGGCTTGCCGAAGCAACGCGGTCCTTCGTAAGCCACCAGTGACCGCGTATCGTCTTTCCGCAGCTATTCTCCGATCCACAGGATACTCCGGGTTTGTTCAACAGCTGGTAGAAAACAAACAAAAACAATGAGGTGCTGGTATACAGATTCCAGCGTAGAATGCTCCCAGCATAATGCCCACTGTTTCGACCTGGTCAAATCAAGTGCGAGGCGGAGATTTCGTACCCCCGAGTGAACACACTTCGAAAACAAACTGCCGCTTCATGAGTTGCCTTCGCGTGCTCGTGAGCATAGAGTGAGAAGCACACTGCACCATTGCGCGTCGGCCCGGTGCCTGCTCGTGAGTGAAAACGTCAGAAAAAAGGGTATTCGCCTGGCTCTATTCATCGTCGCAGGTAACTACACTGCGACGTAAAGATCCGCCTGACTCCGTTTGAGGGCGCGGAAGAGGACCGTAAGATTGCGAGAGCTGTCTGGCTTTTGTCGACAACGCGGAAGACTACGCAAAGTCTCGAAGACTCGCCTGGCTTTGTTTGCAGTCGGCGGTCACGACACTACGGTAGAAGGACCCACCAGGCCCTGATCGGATTCGCGGAAAACTTCTCTAACATTGAAGGACTCGCCTGGCTCTGTTTGCTGTCATAGCCATGAGTGATCCTACCTCAAACCCCGCCGTTCAGCCGGCACCGCAGCGCTCCATCGAGCCCTGCCGTACCGCCACGGAGCCTCCTGAAGGTGTCACTGTGTTCAAGTGGCCCCGCAAACCCGATATCGATGAACGCAGCTACTGCTATTTCCGACTCGCCTCGAACAACTTGCAGGTGCTTCTCATCCAAGATCCCAAGGCCAACCGCGCTGCCGCCTCCATGTCGGTAGGCGTTGGTCACATGCAGGACCCGCCCTCGTATCCTGGCCTGGCACATTTCTGTGAACACATGTGTTTTCTGGGCTCGGACAAATACCCTGACGAAGGAGCCTATCATGAGCACATCGCTCGTCACGGTGGGCACGCAAATGCCTTCACTTCATTAGAAGAGACGAACTACGCCTTCGAAATCGGACCCGAGCAGCTGCTGGAGACACTCGATCGCTTTGCACAGTGCTTCCTACACCCTCGCTTCCACAAAGCCGCGGTCGGGCGTGAAGTAGATGCTGTCGATGCCGAGTATCGCATGAATATTCAGAGTGATACCCATCGCCTTTTCCAACTACTCAAATCGCTCGCGGACCCCGTGCATCCCTTTCACAACTTTGGAACGGGCAACCGCGAGACGCTTCTGGGGTCCGCATCAGCAGCAGCAGCAGCAGCAGCAGAACCGCACCAAGCACCAACCTGCCTACCAGCTGCGGTCGTTGAAAGCCAGGAAAGCGTTCGGGAAGCACTTTGCGAATTTCATCGTCAGTACTATGGCGCTGACCTCATGTGTTTATGCGTCAGTTTTACCGCGCACCAGACGATGGCGGAAATGCAGTCCGCTGTTTGGTCGCTATTCGGAGAGGTGCCGCGTGCCCTCCAGAAGGCGCCAGCCGCGTCCTATGCGCATCAGCCACTCTTTCGAGAGGACCACCAACCCCAAGGCAAACTTTATGTCGTGGAACCGGTGAAGGCGCTCCGGGAGATGCGCATCGTCTTCACGATACCGCCGCAACGGCCGCTGTATCGCACAAAGCCGGCACACTGTCTTGCACACCTCCTGGGACATGAGTCGAATGGCTCGCTGCTCGCCGCGCTAAAGGAGCACGGGTTCGCCACTGCCCTCAGTGCGGGCGTCTCTTGGGAATTAACGGGCATCGCGTTTTTTGACATCGATATCGCACTTACCGAGCGGGGCCTTGTTCACTGGCAACAAACGCTGAGTCTAGTAGGTGCCTACTTGCGCCTACTGCGTACTCTGCTGGGGCCCGGAGATATCCTCGACGCCGACTTGCCTTCCTACATCTACGAGGAACTGCAGTTACTTGGCGAGATCCACTTTCGATACCAGGAGCGAGAGTCCTCACCATTCCAGGCTGTTGTGGAGCTGAGTTCCTCACTCCGCGTCTTTGATCCAGAGGACGTGCTGGCGGGGCCGTTTCTCTACTGGGATCGTCCATCCGCCTGTGCGCTGCGGGAGCTTCTCTCTGAGCACATGTGCCCTGAACAGGCGATCGTTTTTCTGGTGACCACTGAAATGTATCAGCAGCCTGAGGCTTATGGGCTGGAATCCACGCAGCTAGTGCACGGCCTGGAGCCTTGGTACCAGACGCGTTACCTGACGGGCACCATGCCAGCAGCCGCTTGGTACTCAGAGACACCCGCTGCGCGTGCGCTCCACGTACCGCTTCCGAACCCGTTCATGCCGCGTTCTTTCAGCTTGAAGGCAGCACCGGCTGCAGGAACCGCTGCGGCCGACGCAAACGGTCAGCAGCCGTTGCCTCGCTGCCTTCTCTTGGATGAGGCCCAAGGTCGGGTGCTCCACCACAGCCTGGATACGAGTTTTCGGCAGCCACGAATTCAGGCCTTCTTTCAACTCTACACAGATATGGCGTACGCGAGCCCTGAGCAGGCCATTTTCACGAAACTAGCGATAGCTCTCATTGAAGATGCGCTCACAGCGAGTGCGTACGATGCCGAACTCGCGGGCATGTCGTATACACTCACGCCCACAGCAACGGGTGTTTTCCTTGGTCTCAGCGGCTTCGCCGATACCTTCATCCGCTTCACCGAGCATGTTTTCCGCACCGCTGCAGCAACCTGCTCAGGCGAGGATGTCAAGCAGTCGACGGAGATTCGTCAGCGGCTCCTGGACGCGCATCTGGATCGTCTGCGACGCTCTTACGAGGATGCTGCCTTGCAGAAACCGTATCAGCAGGTAATGTACAACACACGCGTGCTGCTGCAGCTACCGCACTGGCACGCGACCTGGGACTATCTCTCGTTGTTGCGGGAAGCGTCATCAGCTGGGACCGAACGTTTCTCTCTGGAAAGCGTCGACGCATTCCGAACGACACTGTTCGGTGGTGCATCCGGGGCGCCTGGGTGCTCCATGCGCAACCTCGTCGTCGAAGCGCTTCTCCATGGCAATGTGACCGAAGACGAAGCAAGACTGCTTTTTGATCGCTGCATGGCGATTGTCCAGCCGTGTTTGCGTCCAGAGGTCGGCGACCTTCGTCAGTTTCTCCGGCGACTCGAGTGCCACCAGTTGCGCATCCCTGCGGAGCTCTCGCCCCTGGGGCTCTTCATTCCACTGCCAAACGCAACGGAGTCGAATGCGAGCCTCGGATACTATGTGCAGACGGGCGTGCGCTCCCTGGAACGTGATCTCTTGGTAGAGGTGCTCTCGAACCTGCTCCAGAAGCCGCTGTTCCACGAGCTACGCACTGTCCAACAGCTGGGCTATGTGGTATCCAACTTTGTGTATCGCCGGTGCGGAGCGCAGGGACTCTTCTTCCTGGTACAGTCGACGGAGCGGCATCCGCCGTGGCATGTTGCCGAACGGCTCGAGTGCTTTCTCCACGACTTTTACCAGAACCAGCTGCAGCGCCTGCGCGTCGATGACCTGCGGCCGTACCTGGAGGCGATGGCAGAGAAACGAGAGGAGCCGGATCGAAACCTCCCCGAACGGGGTGCGCGCTTCTGGGCCGAGATAGGGCACGGTACCTACCAGTACCAACGAGGAGAACAGGAGGCTCGCTACCTACGCGCGCTCTTGAAGCAAGACACCGATGAGGCGGCAACAGACGTGAACGCAACAGGTACGCTTTCGCTGGTCAAGTTCCACGCGTTGCTGCGTACGTTTTGGGAAAACGAGGTCTGCGGACATCGCCACGGAGGTAGCCTGCGCGTCTACGCGGTTCCGTTCTGTTGGATGCCAGTGGAAGGCGGCGCGCTGCAGGTCGACCAAGTTGCCGCGTACCTGGCTACGAAAGAAACCCAGCAGGGCCTCGAAGAACGAACGCGGACGCTGCTGCTGGCAACTGCTGCTTCTGTTCGAAAGTGGCAACAGCATGCCAGCAGATACCCCTCGGAGCGCGAGTACGAGTCGCCTCCAACATCCCTGGAACCTCATGGAGAGAATCCATGATCATTGCGCGTCGCAGCGATGGTTAGAGACTTTACAGAGGATCCGAAGGCAACCTAGCGCGATGCCCTGTCCAGCCGTCGAACATGAATACGGTTGTTTCCGCGGCGTCTGGGTACCCAGCCAGTGGCGCCGTTCACGCGGAGGCGCCCGACGCCCGCTGGCGAGACACCCCGTACATGCGTAGCGCCGCTTCAAAGTGCTCGCGTGGAAGGATACGATGAGCAAGGTCGATTCCAGCGATTTCCCATTCTCGTTGGGAGAAGTTGAACAGGGGCGGTAACGGACGACCGTTCGGCAGGGCTGCTTCCAGTTGGCGCAGTGGGTCAAAAAAGGGATGCGCAAGCGCCTGCATCGCCCGAATCCGCTTCTGCGGATTGTAGACGAGCAACTGGCTAACCAGATCGACAGCATCGGCGTCCGTGCGTGCTTTGAAGACACGCCGAAGCGTCAATGGCTGGACCCGGGGAATTTTGAAGTCACTGTGCTTGCTCCGCATCGCGACGAGATCTTCCTCGGTTGGTGCGCCCAGAACTTTGATGATTTCGATCAGCTGGCTGAGGCCCGACTCACCGCAGAAAAGCGGACGCCCGAGCAGGAGTTCCCCAATGACGCAGCCTGCGCTCCAGAGGTCAATCGCTGGCGTATAGTCTTCTGAACCAATCAGTAACTCGATTGCCCGGTAAAAGCGTGAAACTATGTAGGAGAGGGATTTTTCTCCGGGTACTAGAACCTTGGCGGACCCAAAATCGCATAACTTGAGCACTTGCGTGCGCGGCTCGACGAGGAGATTCTGCGGTTTCACGTCGCGATGTGCGATGTTCAAGTCGTGGATATAGGCCAAGGCGCGAAGTAGTTGGTATGCGTAGAGACGCACGTACAAAAGCGGCATCGGTTGGCGTAGTTTCGAGTAGTGCCTTGAAATGCGGTAGACCGTCTCGGGTATGTACTCGAGCACAAGGTTGAGGCACACTTCCCCTGTCTTTTCTCCGGAGGAGAAAAAGCAATGTTTCAATTCTACGATATTTGGATGGGAGAGCATCCGCATAATCTGCAGTTCCCGATTCTTGTACCGCTTGTCCTGGATGACTTTCTTGATGGCCACGATCTCGCCGGTCTCGACCACTGTCGCCTGGAAAACGACGCCAAAGGAACCGTTGCCTATCAGACGATCCGCTGAATAAGATATGGTCTGGTGGATTGCATTGGAGTTAGGTGCGAAGTTGTTGGGGCCGTTTTCCGCAAGGTCTGCAAGCGCCAGCTCCCGGGCATGGTGCGGATCGCTCGCCGGTGCTCCCACACTGCTTTTGGTCGCCGAGGTGCACTCCGACTGCAACGAGCTCACCGGTGCCGTCGGGACGGGACAGCTTCCACTGCTTCCTCCAGCGAGATCAGAGTCCTGAACTACAGGTTCGGAAACGAGGCTATCGTGCCTGTGCTCCAAACCGTTTGTCGCGTCGCTTGCCGCTGAAGGCCGGTCGCTGCAGTCAGCCGGCATTCCGCACGCAGGTGCAGCTCGTGAAAAACACGCAAGCTTCACGCACCAGCACCACGCGTTCCTTCCACCACGTCGATCACCGTTCCAGACGCGTGTCTCCCGCGAGTCTAGGCGCCACGCAGGGCAGGTTTGCAGATACACACGCGTCCGCTCAGCAGCCTCTACGCGTCTCACCCGAAACGTTGTGCGGACACCAGTTGACTCGCGCGCGCACAAACGCGTGCCAACGGTCTGACAACTCACCTACGTAACGGCGAGAGTTGTACAGCACAAGGGCACACCCAAGCGCGCGCACACACAGAGAGAGACAGAGAGAGCAAGCCCCAGGGTCTATGACGCGTCACAGCAAGCGTCCAGAGCAGGCACTACGCGAAAAAACGGATGCGCAGCGGAGGCGTTCGTACACGTGTCCCGTGCTGCGCAGGCGGCGCTGCGCTGCATGCTGCCGCCTTTCGCCGCGCAGCACACCGACCGAGGCGGCGTTCAACCGGCAACGCTCCGCGCCCCTGCCAGATATATTGCTTGGGAATCCGCGCATCGCCGCTGCGTCGAATCGCG
>Ga0078972_1000906_pt1 | contig 119876 bp, 117 predicted proteins | sample YelNatPaOPGAMG01_FD_67568 | JGI IMG/M metagenome (GOLD analysis project Ga0078972, IMG submission 67568) | Hot spring thermophilic microbial communities from Obsidian Pool, Yellowstone National Park, USA - OP-RAMG-01 (SPADES assembly) (version 2) | ecosystem: Environmental > Aquatic > Thermal... | reverse complement strand
TTCTAAAATCAATAATGATAATGCTGAACGAAACATGGATAAATAGAAGAGTTAAAGCAAAAGAATTCATAGAAAATACAATACCCATGATAAAGGTGATAAAACATGCTTAAGTTTACAAAGCGTTCGTTTAGGTAGTAAAATATATATTTCAATAAGGTTTCTGGCAGTTATGGAGGAGTGGCGTTTAATTGATTTAGGGCTTGCAGATCCCTACATGGCTCAGACGTTTTACGATGCTGTAGCGTTAGCTATTAATAGGGGGCTTTCCCCAAACACGATAATACTGGTTAGACCTGTAAGCCCCTACGTCTGCATAGGTTATCATCAGGAGCTTAAGAAGGAGGTTAATATTGAGCTTTGTGAGAGGCTTGGATTACCTATCATTAGGAGGAGACAGGGTGGTGGAGCTGTCTATCTCGACTCTAACCAGCAATTCTATCAGGTAGTTGCTAGCATTGATAGTATCTATGTTCCACATGATGTTTCCGAGCTGTTTAGAAGGTTTTTGGAGGTAACAGTATATGTATGTAGAAGGCTTGGATTAAATGCTGAGTTTAAGCCTATAAATGACGTTGTTGTAAACAATAGGAAGATATCCGGTAATGGAGCTAGTAGGATTGGTTCAGCTGTAGTGCTTGTTGGTAATGTATTGCTTGATGTTGACTACGACATGATGGCTAACATACTAAGGGTTCCTAGTGAAAAGTTTAGGGATAAGCTTGCTAAGAGCATGAGGGATTGGATTACATCTCTTAAAGGGGAGCTTGGATACATACCATCAGATAAGCAGTTGAAGGAGTTGTTTACTGAGGGCTATGAGAAGATTATCGGCTTAAACATTAATTACGGTAGTCCAAGCTGTGAGGAGCTTAAAATATGGCGTGAAGAAGTATTACCTAAACATAAATCTAGGGATTGGCTTTACCTATACGATGATGAACGGGAGGAGATTGAGAGGTCTGTTAGGATAGCTGATGGAGTTAGAGTTGTGGAGGTTACACATAAAGGTAAAAAGCTAATTAGGGTAACGGCTGAAACAATAGGTGATAAAATACTGGATTTAATTATATCAGGTGACTTCTTCATAATTCCTGAGGAATCCGTAGAGAAGCTGAGGGATAAGCTGAGGGGGGTGGTAATGGATGAGTCTGAGGTTAAGAGTAGAATTAACGAGTTTATTAATGAGTCTAAGGCTCAACTATTAGGCTTAGATATTAACGATCTAACATCAGCAATTATGAAGCTAAAGGAATACAGTGAGAAATACCCTCATCCATACTTAGAAGCTGAAGACTAAGTATTTACTGCTTAAAATTTCACGTAAGGCTTATTACCTAAACCTATACTAAGTTTCGAAAGCCATAGTTAAACACTTATAGTAGGTTAGCTTCCCTAAACTCTATATCTTAAGCTTACTGCTATGTTATAGCTAATATTCTAAACTTATGATTTCTTGTAATAAGGGGTAGATCGTCCTTAAATAATCTAGAGGTAAGCTATACATTATTCTTAATTACTTGCTACAATAATTGTCTTAATATTAAGCAATTCAGTATAGATTTAAATCTCATAGATCTTCTTTACCGGATAGCTTACTGATTATTTAACTTCTCCCTAGACTTTACTGTTTCTAATAGGTCTCTTATTGTTAGAGGATTCTCCTCCAGGTTGATTTTAAGTAGTCTTAATGTCTGTAGTACTAGTGGGGGCTTCATATCTGCAAGGGTGAGTAGAGATTCATCTGTTAATATAGATTTAGTGTCTAAGCCTCCTATTGTAGTACCGTTATTGAGAATGTAGATACGGTCAGCTACTCTAGCAATAAACTCTACATCATGTGAAGCTACAGTAACTGTTTTGTAGGATTTCTTAGCCTCCATCAGTATTTCCTCTATCTCCTCTATGTATCTACTGCTTAGATTAGCTGTCGGCTCATCTAGCAGTAGTACTTCAGGATCGTATGCTAGTATTGATGCTAACGTTACTCTACGCTTCTCCCCTATACTTAGCTTGTAGGGAGGCTTATCCAGAATGTTTTCCAGCTTAAACTTCCCCGCAACTTCAAACACTCTTCTATTCACATCCCTCTCTGTAGGTAGTAGTTGACGGAGTGTAAAGGCTATTTCATCATAGACTGTTGGATTGAAAAGCTGGTCGTCAGGGTCTTGAAAAACTAAGCCTATTCTTCTTCTAGCTTCAGGCAGCTGCTCTCTTAACGGCTTACCGTCCAGTAGAACTAAACCCCTACTAGGTTCAAGTAGCCCAGCAGCAACCATGAGGAGAGTTGTTTTACCACTTCCATTAGGTCCAACTACAGCTACTACTTCACCCTTGTTAGCTTTAAAGCTTACCCCTCTTAAAACCTCCAAACTGCCAGGATACTTAAAATATACATTCTCAACCCTCAACATAGTATTACCTGGATAAAAACCCTAACATGGTAATGCAGAGTGTAAGTATTAATAGTGTTAAATCATTAATCCATAATCCTACCCTAAATTTCCCTGCTGGAGGGGGATTGGGCTTAAGGCTTCTAGCTTTAATAGCTTTTTCAAGCCTCCACGCATGTTCATAGCTTCTCAGTATTAGATCTCCTACCACTGATGCTAGAACATACCATAACTTTCTAAAACCAGTTTTCCTCACTATACGTGCCTCCCTAGCTGAAAGCATTCTCACCATCTCCCTAATGAGGAAGGGTATGTAAACTATTGATAGGGAAATTAGGGAAACAATACTGCCAGGCACTTTCAGCCCTCTTAAACCATCAATTACCCCCCTCCATCCAAGAATGAAGATAAACGCTGTAAATACAGAGGCTGCAGCTACAACCCTAATAGTAAACATAATCATTAAGTAAAGCCCCTCCAAGCTGATTCCCAGCTCTACCAATCCTAGCGTTACACTAGCTAAGCCTCCGGAAAATGTGAAGATTAGTGGTGTAGATACGGTGGCAGCCCATAAAGTAGTAATAGCTATAATCTTAAGCCATGGGTAAATTCTTGAGCGGGCTAGAAGCATAAGTAGGAAGCTTAAAAATAGTATAAGTAGTTGGAGTTTAAAGTTGAGGCTGAATGAAGCTAATCCAGTAAGAATTAGGGTTGAAAGCATAGCTATAGATGGATTGAAAAATTTGGAGTTAGAATCATAGTTTAAGGTATTAATGGTTTCAGCTAAACCCTCTAGAAAGCTATTGATAAGGCTTCCCATTACGTTAACCTACTAATTATAAATCCAACAGCTAGAATTATAGCGATACCTACAACTCCGGAAACAATATAGCCCAGCTCAGCCGGTAATCCAGGTACTGTATAGTCGAGAAGCGGAGTCCAATTAATATTCTCCGTTAAGTCTTGAAGATTAAGAAGATCAGCAGCTAGATCTAGGGGTTCATGATATCCGAAAGCATCAGCTAAAACAACACCGAAAACAGGACTAACAACCACAAGTATTAAAGCTATTATTAACGTTTTCTTAAAGGATAAAATACCCCTCCCTCCAGAACTCATAATTATCCACCTGTAGATATTAGGTATGGGGCTTTACGTGCTAGATATGTAACAACTAAAGCTGTAATTACCCCTTCAACAACTCCTAGAATAGCATGCCATCCAGCCATTACAGGTACAGTAACGGAAACACCGTAAGGGAAGGATGGGGAGTACCCTATCTCAAGCCCACAGGCAAGTCCTGCAAGAGTTATTCCAAGCCAGCCACCCATAAATGATGCTACTGCCTGTATGGAGATTTTAGATCCAAACAGCTTAATGAAGAAGCGATATGTTAAGTATCCTAGAGCAACATCTATAATTGCCATGTTAACAACGTTAGCTCCGAGAGCCGTTATTCCACCATCATGAAATACTAGGCATTGAACTAGAAGTACTAGAAACATTGCTAAGAAGCCATTCCAAACCCCAAGCATGATTCCGGCTAAAGCCCCTCCAACAAAGTGGAGGCTTGTACCTCCAGGTATTGGCCAGTTAAGCATTTGAGCAGCGAAGATAGCTGCAGCCAACACAGATATTAATGGAATACGTTCAGCAATAGTTCTTCCAACCCTCCTAACAGCATACCCTCCATAGCCTAGAAATATAGTGTAGGTAACAGCTGATGTAGTAACATCTAGAAAGCCGTCAGGAATATGCATGCTTAACCACCATAAATATTACCAAATTCATAACCCAGTAATACTAGTACATATTTAAATTTTTCGCTTGTAGATGATGATGTAAACTTTAGCTCACTACATTGCCCCTATAGAATTCCTAAGGGTTTAGACCTCCATAACCATGGAGTATTAGACCTAAGCAATCAAAACCAAAATTAAGCTAAAGCATCATCATCCGCTGCTTAGAATCCAAACCAAAGAATTAAGCTACAAAGCTATAAATACTAGTTTATATAGCTGTATGTGTGGGTTTTGAAGTTTTCAGGAGGAAGCTTGAAGCTGCGGAATACTTCTCATCAATACTTGCTAGTAGAATTCCTAAGTCAATATGTAAAATATACCTGTTTGGAAGTGTGACTAAGAAAAAATTCAGTGCGGAAAGTGATGTTGACCTCCTTATAGTTCTCGACAAGCTATCGGAGGAGGATCTAGATATGGTTGCTGAAGCAGCTTTTGAAGCAACCATGAAGACAGGGGAGCCGATAGAAACTGTTACTATGTCAATTCTAGAATTCCACTCTAAAGCATCCACACCATTCCTACATGAAGTGTTAAACTATGGAGTTAAACTATACGATGGAGGTGAAGCACCAGCTATAAACAGCCTCCTCCATCTAGCAGATGAATACTACAGCTATGCTCTAGATGCGTTTAAAGATGGGAAATATAGGCTTACAGTTGATACTGGATACAATGCTGCTGAGCTGATAATTAAGGCATTAATAATGCTTAAAGCCATGGAGGAATAATTCAGCAATTTGGAAGACTATATGTAACTACAGGTATTGTTGACAAAGACGTAGGGAAGAAGCTATATAGAGCATTAGACCTAAGAAATAAGGCAAGATATGATGCTACATACATAGTTACCGAGGAGGAGGCATCCATAACATTAAACTCGTTGAAAAACTAAAAGACATAGCGAAACAGTAGTTAAATAGCTAAAGGCATTGAGAAGGATAACTGTTTACCAGGCTATGGATTAAGATACTTCAGCATGAGTTGTATGGTGATTTACCGGTTTACATCTATTTTAAACTCGCTATTTTCTAAATGTATTACAGTTTTAGCTATTTCTCATCTTTACTGGATGTTCTCCTTAAAGTGAGTCCTCTACCTTCAGCGTGTGCTGCTAGCACTATAGTAGGCTAATCTATGAAATATTCAGGTTTAGAAGAAGGCAGAGCCATACTGGATAAATATTTGATACATTAGTTCTAGTGCTAGCCGAATCAGTTTACTGATCTAAAGTGGCTGCAGGAAGAAGTAACAGGACAAAAACTCCTACTTTGAATAGAAATAGGAAAAGTTAAACTTCCCTTCATTTATTGCTCTCCAATATTTTCAAATAGTTGAAGAAGCTTACATGTATGGAGGGTTGATGCATGTTTCATCAAGTACTATAATTCTTCTAGATGTTTTGGATTAACGCTAATCCTCTAATTAAACTTCACAACCTGCTTCCAAACAGATGTTTTAGAAACTTATAAACCCAAATAATGCTCTAACTCCTAAGACCTGATGAATATAGAAAGCCAAGCCAGAATCTTAAACTCTAACGGAGCCTTACTCCTCTCAAAACATCCAGATCCTTAACAATAGAATATATAAACCTTAAGTATCCGAGTTTAATTATTCTAGCATTTACCATATTGGATTTGTTTCGTTGATTTAAGATGTTCTTACATAGTATATAGAGAAGGTTTAGTTTAATGTGGTATACTATACTTACTGCTTGAGACTTTGACACTCTCCACGGCTTAAGCCGGGAGATTCTCGGTTTGTTAGCTTAAGGCTTCATCCTACCGGGTTAAGGGCTGTGTCAACACAGCCCCTGAATACGGCGTATAGCCATATCCCCGCTTGCTGGATCCTCCTCCACCCTTCTCGGCTTGGAGCCTTATTCCAGCCTTTGGACATCCAAGCCACATTTGAGCGACACGCTCAATACAACACTTAAGCAGATGTATTTAAGCTTATCGACAATTCATCCCGTCTTGTAAACTTAAGCATGTTTTATCACCTCTATTATTGGTATTGTATTCTCTATGAATTCCTTTGCTTTAACTCTTCTATTTATCCATGTTTCGTTCAGCATTATAATTATTATTTAGAAGATTTTCTGCATGCTCCTCATCGCATTCATCCTTAATGCATGTAGTTATCGAATAGTCTAGTCCTATCCTTAACTGTATTATCCTCTCCATCAAATTCCTAACTTCAAGGCTATATAATCCATGCCTTAAGTTAAGAATTCTGCATGAAGCCCTATAGTATGGAGCTCCATCAGTCAATATAGTTATTTTGAGCCGCAGATAGCCTTAACCCTCTTAATGAATATCATTGATGTTAGTATGTTAGCAACATCGAATGTCATCATGCATACGATCCTCCTCAAATATGGTTCAAAAGCAATATACAATACCCTCCCCCTAGAGCCTATCTAATCAGTATCATCAACCAGCAAGACTCTAGCATTCCTACAAATACTCCTATCAGGAAATAGGAAACATAAAGACCTAAACCATGATAGAATAGATTTATGACCTAAATATTATAAGCTTAAAATATCTGAAGAAGCTCTCGAGAATATGAATGAAAATATATATAAGCACCATAAACAATTAGGATAAATGGGGTTCTCTCCCTAACAAATCTAACAACTTTAGACATAAAATCACCATAGATAAGGAGAGAAACCCCAAATAGAGCTTAAGCCCAATTGACTGTAGTATTTCGCATAACTTTTTCTACTGTTTCTTTGAGTATATGTTATGGTCGATCTGCTTGAGGATTTGAGGATGGAGAGGGATTACAAATTCAACATAAAGCAGATACCTAAATGGAAAAACAATAGTGAAAGAACTTTAGCGAAATACTATGGTCAAATAAGAGAATTAAACCACAAGCTTAAGTTTACAAGACGATTCATCCCACGGTTAAAACCGTAGGCTTTCTTGTCGATTTTATGTAAGCCTATTCTTGAAGAAGCTTACAGCATCACCTATACTGAACTGTTTGCTACTTATGGAGTTAGCGAACGGAAGGGTTAACTTATATTGTAATTAAAATAATTCAACTTCGAAGCCTAAACCGCTAGCTTTAGCTTTTTTATAGACTAGTGTTGCAGTAGCTAAGTCCTGAATTGCTAATCCAGTAGAGTCAAAAATTGTTATCTCCTCATCACTTATTCTTCCAGGTTTCTTTCCAGCTATTATTTCACCTAGCTCAGCATAAATATTGGTCTTGCTGATTATCCCCTTTGATAAGGGTACATTAACCTCACCGGAATGGCAAGCCTGCTCCCAGTCATCAACAACAATTTTCGCCCTCCTTAAAATCTCTGGTTCCAATTCTTCTTTCCCTGAACTATCCGCACCTATAGCATTAATATGCATACCCTCACTAATCCACTCATTTTTAACTATAGGCTGGGTAACAGGTGTAGTTGTAACTAGAATATCGCAGCCCCTAACAGCATCCTCAATTTTTCTAGGTAATATATTTAAGCCAAGATATTTCATATCCTCTCTAAATTTCTCACATTCCGCTAATGTTTTTGCATAAACTCTAACTTCTTCAATATCAAAAACCTCATTTAAAGCTAATAATTGAGTTCTAGCTTGAACACCAGCTCCAATCATCCCAACTATTTTTGAATCTTTTCTAGCAAGATACTTTGCAGCTATGCCGCCAGCAGCACCGGTACGCATGCTTGTTATCCATGTTCCATCCATAATTGCAACAGGCTTTCCAGTTTCCGGATCTATTAAAACTATAGTTGCCATTACTGTTGGTAATCCATACCTTTCAGGATTTTCCGGATGGGAATTTACAATTTTTACACCGCTAAATCCAAGTTCGGGAATATAGCAGGGCATTACTCTAAAATCACCTTTTGGAAAATTTACATAAACCTTCGGCGGCATTTCCACTTTCCCCAAGCCTTTAGCTCTAAAAGCCTTCTCCACAGCATCCATCACTTCCTTCATAGAAGCTATTCCTTCAACATCCCTTCTTGAAATCAACAAAACCCTCATTTAACTACACCTACCAAGATTTGGATTATTAAGAGTTAATGTAGATAGTTTAGCTTTATATTTCTTCATTACTGAGTTTATGAATTCGTTAAGCTCCCTATCAATATCTGTTGGAAGTGGCTGTGGCTTATACTCTTTAAGTATTCTCTTAACCTCCTCCCTAGCTCTTCTCCAAGCATTTTTCAACCCTTTATCTATCCACTTCCTATGGGAATCCCTATCGATTAATCTACTTGGGAAGTACTGCTCGTTTCTAAGCCATTTCAACGTATGCTTTAAGGATATGAAGTCCCCCTTCTCTATAGCTTCATTAAATGTTTCTAACGCTAATGTCTCCTCCATTACATCTACTCCTCTAACAATTCTTAAAGAGTATCCGCATACCTCATTATCTAGTATAAGCTTCTCTAGGCTTTGACAGCTTTCAAAATCAATCATTCCAGCTCCTGAAACTATATTAACTCTTTTTAATGCTCCTACCAGTAGTCCTAGAGCTGACTCTAACCCTGCCTGGTAATCAACAATTTTAGTATCGCTTAATCCTAAGTATCCATGTGTAGGTAAACCGTAGTATTTACCTATTTCAACATATCCAGCTACTAGAAGCATTACTTCAGGAGCTGCCATGCATGACATACCGCTCCTCATATCTAGGAGGGCTGGTGAGCCTCCGTAGATTATTGGAGCACCCCTATTTGTAAGTTGATGTATAACTATTCCTGAAAGGTTTTCAGCTGTATGCTGGATAAGGCATCCTGCAAGTGTTGCTGGACCTGTTGCACCTATTTGAGGCATTGATACAAGCTCCGCCGGTATACGATATCTTGCACAGTCAACTAGATTAGTAACTGTTAACTCACTCCACTTTAATGGCGGGGATGGACATACATCAAATATAGCCATAGGCTTCCTTCCAGAATCACATCCAGCAACGATATCAAGCATTTTCTTCATGTCGTGAAGACCATCAATAGTGAAAGCACCTGTAATAACCGGCTTAGTAGAGTATTTTAGGGTGATGTAGAGCCTTACTCTATCCTTAACTTCTTCAGGAACATCTGAAGGCACAATAGCTGTGCTTTGAGCATGAATATTATTAAGGTAATCTGTAACAACAACGAAATCTACCAAATCCCTAATGGTAGGTGTACGAATAGTTTCCGTTTCAGAATCTAGAATTGATATTGCTGCTGAGCCTGGATTAAAATATACGTTATCACCCCCAACATTTAAGTCATGCTTCCCATCCCTACTATAAATCCTTACTGATGACGGGGCTGACTTAATACATTCATTAACAAGATACTCGGGAATTTTAACCCTATTCCTAGAATCAACTTCACATCCAGCATCTACAAGAAGCTTTAACACATCCCTACTCTGCACTAGAACACCTATCTTCCCGAGAAGCTCTATACTTGCCTCATGCATTACCCTAATACTTTCACTTGATAGAAAATGGATTTTAGGTAAATTACTGAATGAAAACTTACTCATAGAATAATCTAAACCACATAAATATTAATTTTACGTTTAAAGGGACGTGGCAGCTTAGGAAATCAGATACATATGTTAAGTTGCCGGGTCTAAAGAAGGGAGGGTTAAAGCTTTAAAGTTGCTTATTCAACATGTGGAGAATACTGTATTTATGGTAGAGATACTTCCCTCTAAATAATCCCCATAGCTTTCCTCAATATAAATCTCTTAACTGATAAATATTTTAAGGATTCAGTAAGTAAGTTTAAGATTGGAGTTGTTGAGGGGGATGTTAGTATCTGATTTATTAGCTTCACTATTATTTGGCTTTAAGCTATTTTTATTTGGCATTATGATTTTCAATCTATGTACAGCATATATTGTTATTAATCCCCCAATTAGGAGTATCATATAGTAAGACATAAACCTCCACATTATAACTGTAGTTGCATTTGCTATCAGGGATGCTCCATACTCAACTCCAAGAGCACCACCAGGCAGGGGGCTTACTCCAAGAGATAATGCGAAAACAAATCCCTTTAAGGAGGTGGTAAGGCTTAAATAACCTCCACTTATGAAGCCTGCAAGCATAAATGTTAAGGCTCCAACTAGAAGTGAACCTATTGAGGTAAGTAAAACCAGTAAGCCGTAGGGTTTTAGCATTTTTCTAAATCCCAATCTAAACCCTTCTCCTTCAAATCTTATCTTATCAACCCCTATCTTCGTATATCTGCTTAAAAAGCCTATAACCTTACTGTTTGCTACTCCGTGAAATCCAACAAATAGTACAGTTGTCCATGAAGTAATCTGGTATAAAGCAGCTAAATACGGTAATGTAACCTTAAAATTTCTCCCAGCAATATCGCTAAATCCAAGAAGTAAAGTTAAAACATTACAGATAATGATGTCGAAATAGGTCTCTATAAAAACTATACTTGAAACTAAACCTATTGAGGAATTATTTCCAGCTCTTCTCTGTAGAAGTATTGCTCTTACAGGTTCACCGCCGATAAGTGTTGGAGTAATATAAGATACAAACATTCCAATCCCCCTAATAATTACTGAATCAAACAAACTTATATTAACATGAAGTATTCTACATAAAACATAAAGCCTAACACCAGTAATGAAGATCATAGCGAAGCCAAGAATAAAACCTAAAATAATAAGGATCCATGAAGTACTCAATATAGCTCCAAACTCAGCCTCAAAAAGAAATCCGTAAACAACAAGTATCGTAAAAACCAGAATTGCCGATATTACCGTCCAATCTTTAAGCGAAACCATAAACATTCACCTAAAATCCATCTTTTTACATTTATATTTTACTATGGAAAGCCAATAACTCTACAAATTAGACTTATATCACCTCTAAACTACAATGTTTATATTTGCTTCCTAACATACCTATCCTTTTTAAACATTTTTAACTATAAATATTAGCAAGATTGCATCTATTGCTTACTTTAAGCTTAAATTTAAGCTTCGTGACTTAACTTCGAAATTCGTAAATTCATCCATACAGTAAAACAGGGAACTTTAACATTTATTCTTAATTCATACCAATTTAAAATAGAAAGTGCGATTATCGAGTATTAAGCCGCAAAGTATAAATTTAGCATATTCTTGAAGCCACAATACTTAACTTAAAATTTAGATGGTCATAGTTAATTACTGATTCAAGTAAGTACCGGCTTATATTATAGCTTTCTATATCCGCAGTTCCTACATTTATAGGTGTTATCTATATCGTCCCAAAACAGTTTATGGCTGCATCTTGGGCAGCCGTTAGGCTCTATAACACCCTCCTCAACAAGAACCTTTCTAACACTGTATAGTGTAAGGTTTAGTGCTTTAGCTATTCTTCTTAGAGACCATCCCTGACCGTAAAGGCTAACTATTAGCTTTCTAGATTCATTACTTATCTTAGATACTTTACGGATTAGGTTAAGCTTATTTTGAACCTCCCCCCTCCTCATTGCAAGCCTAACCCTCTCCCGTATTAGCTTAACCTCATACTCTGAAGCCCATGCTAATACTGCTAAAACAAGCTTTCTAATACTTTGATCAAGGGTTTGAAGAAAACTATCTCGAACACTGAAGACAGTTATACCATACTTATCAAGCTCGTTTAAAGTTCTAAATATATCAGTAAAACTCCTACCAAGCCTATCTAAAGCATATACAACTATTGCCTTAACGTTTTCCCTAGCCATATAGTTCAACATCTCCTTAAAACCCCCCCTCTCAAAAGCTGGAACTGCTCCTGAAACATCAGGATCCTGAAACCATCCAGTAATCTCTATACCATTCCTAGATGCAAAATCCTCTATAGCCCTCCTCTGATCCTCAGTTCCCTGAAGCTCAGTTGAAACTCTAAGATAAGCAGCTCCATTCAACTCTAATCCCTACAGTTATAGATGAAAGAATATATAATACTTCACTATCTAAAAAATTAGTAGTGTTTAAAAGATATTGTAGAAGCTGTCTTCAGCTTCTCCACAATCTTTTCAGATACAGCTTTCAGCCTCTCTACGTATTCATTATGACTATATATCCAGACACCATCCTTTAACGCATTGTACGGTAGAGTTCCATGGTAGAATCTAGATAAATCCAGTAGGAAATAGCTGAAGTCCTTAATTACTCCTATATCTATTAAGCTATTTAAGATTTTAAGAAATTGAACTATTTCAACAGCGTTTATGAAGAATTGGGAAATAATCTTATTCTCATTAGCAACTCTAATTACTGAATGAGCGAATGGTTTTCCACTTAATGAATTGATGAATTTAGACATTAATGTATTGTTTGGAAACTCAAGGAAGAAAATAGCTGGGGCTAAAAGCTGTAATGGATAGGGGGTAACTATCGCTGAGAAGCCCTCAACAATACCTGTTTCAACAAGATGCTTAAGGTAATGGTATCTAGCTAGCTGAGGTGAGATATTAATTTGGCTAGCTACCTCTGAAATATTAACTGTAGCATTCATTTCAAGCCTGTACAGCAGCTCCGAATCTACATTATCAATTTTAAAAACCACATTACTAATACTGTTTAAGGATTTTGGGGGGATTGCTGATGCCCTATCTATTTCCTTAACCCAATCAGACCATCTGGAAACCCATACTTTACCTTTAAAGTCAAACCAATCAAAGCCTGGCGGGAAATAATAGCTACCTGTAGCCCATAGAATCTCATAATCTCTTATCAGGTTTAACTTCTTAAGTCCATTAAGATATGCTTCAAAATCAACCTCATGACCGATTGGAATACGATGTATAGTATAGATACTATTAGAGTTACTGAAACATTTTGAGGCATAGGATAAATATTGATTAGCCTCAGCCAATACATCTAAAAGATAATCTCCAGGAATTTGAGGTTTATAAAGCATTGCAGCTACTGTTCTAATACCTATTCTTGAAAAGTTTATTTTCGCTACTAGTCTAATTAATCCATTATTAATCAACTTATCCATACGGTACTTTACAGAAGTTAATGGAAGCCCAGATTCCTTAGCTACTCTAGAAATATTTAATCCATACTTGCACATAGCTCTAATAATTCTTACATTCCTCTCATCTATATGTTTAAGGTATTCACTTAATCCATTCAGAATCTCAGCATAATGTATTGGCTTACTAGCCGACATAACTAATAACTAATTTAAGGTAAATAAAAATTTTTTGGTTGAAATAAACCAGGAAGAATGTAGTGTATTAAGTTGCTTGTTTGAAATAAAGATGTATTTTAAGTAGATACTTTCAAGTAATTTAGTAGCTTGACGTATACGGAATATTAGTGAATTAGGATTTATAGTGGGAATGGAGATGGAATACCTCCCTTACCTGCGTAGGTTTTCACACAACCACCTCTAAACTATATTTTTTCACTCTTTTTTAAATTTTACTATAGTTATCATATAGTTTTTATAAATTTTAAAATGTAGTTTATAGAGGGGTTGATTTACCCAGTATTTTTAATGCTAGTTTTTTTGATTCCAGTATTACTTGATCCATGTTTAAATACCTCCATAATCCAAATCTTCCAGTAGTATGTAGGCTGATTTCACTTAGATAGTTTAATATTTCGCTTAATACTCTACTATATTCATTATTATATACTATGTATGCATAATTCCACCTCCAGATCTTTACTATCTTAATATTCTCCCTTTTCAGTAATTCTAATTCTTCAGCCTCACCAAGTATTTTCCCAATAATCTCCTTATCGTTTAGTCTCCATAGCTTACTGTTTGGCGGTGTTGATGTTTCAAATACTATTGATGCATGTCTTCCAGGCTTAGAAGTAAAGTTGCTTATTGCAGCTACCCTATGAAATATTACTTTACGCTGTGGAAAGTATATCCAGTGGTATGGTTTGAAGCTGTTCTTTAAGCCGGCTCCAACAACTATAAGGCTATTGTATTTAAGCTTTTTAGTAAGCTTTAAAATATGTTCTGGAGCATTACTAATAGCCCTAATCAATTCAGGTAGGGGTATAGTGTTTATGAAGATATTGCATTTAATGCTTTTATTATCTGCTCTAACAGTAATCTCCCCTCTCCCTATCTTAATGCTTTCCACCCTCATACCTGCTGCTACAGCCACTTTTCCAGATATTTTTTCTAGGAGAGATTTCGCTAATACTTCTATACCTCCATCCTCAGGATAGTAGAATTCTAGCTGGTGGAGATATCCCTCTGTAGGTATACCTACAGCTCCCTTCAATATGTCGGATATTGGGGGATTTGGAACTCTATCATTAACCCACTCAACCGATATTTTTTTCAACGATTTCTTCCAGATCTTAAGATTGTAGGGGATTAGGTACTTTCTTGAAATTACCTTGCCGAAAACGTAGTAGAACCATTCCTCAAGGTTTTCAGGCTTCTTTAACTCCCCCCTCTCCCTTCTTAATAGGTTATTTACGAAGTCTAAAAGTATTTCAAATCTTTCTTCAGGATCCAGCATGTATATACCGTTTTCAAACGGGTACTTGATGAATTTGCCATTATAGAATATTCTAGCATCCCTTCTATGCTTAACAACCCTACCCATAGTTTCTAAAATGAAGCTTAAGATGCTTCTATCTCTTGAAAATATTATGTGAGCCCCTCCAGTATCAAAAATGAAGTTGTTAATAGCTTCAGATCTTAATAATCCCCCAACCCTACTATTAGCCTCCACCAAAACCACATTATTTAACCCTCTTAAAAAATAGGCTAAGCTAAGCCCTGCAAGCCCTCCCCCACCAATACATATCCTCACTAAACCACCAATAATAAATACAAATTCCCAGCTATAATTTATACATATTCTAAAGCTATATAACTTACTGATTCATATACTTACATTAATTAACAGCTATGTTTAAATTAGCTTCAAGACTGGGGAATGGATTGATAGATGCTGCTAGATACGTAAAGCCAGTTTAGCATCTGGAGAAGTGATGTAATGAAGAATTTATGTTCAGAATCCAAAATCTTTATATATGGATGAATTGGATAGATTGTGAGGTGATTATGTTTGAAAATCTCAGATTTAAAGCCTGGAATGAGAAATGTGAATCTTAAAGCAAAAATTATAGAGGTTTCAGAGCCTAGAAATGTAAGTACAAGGTTTGGCTCTGCTAAAGTTGCTGATGCAACAATACAGGATGAAACTGGAACCACTCAACTAAGCCTCTGGAACGAGCAGATTAACCGTTTCTCAGTAGGAGATACTGTAGTTATCAGTAATGGATATATAACAACATTTCGAGGGAAAATCCAGGTTAACATAGGTAGATACGGGAAAATATCTAAGGAATATACTAAGTAAGCAATAGATCTATAAGTACATTCTACTAATGAATTAGGCTCCTACTTAAAATAGTTAAACTATGAGGTGGATTCAAAATAGGAAAGCCTAAAGATACATGCTTTAGTGGTTAATAGATTTCATACTATTAAAGTGGTTCTGGATAGTAATGATGCTTCAGAAGCAGGAATCTACAAGCTTCAGCTGTGAGAGTTGATTTCTTAGACGTTGATTCCCCGCTGAACTTCCTCAAGCAAGAAGCAACTCATCGGAATTGTAGAAATCTACGCATTAGCCTTGATGCTGTATTCATCTAGAGGTATTGCTGCATTGCTTCACGTATTCACATGATTTACATTTAGCTGTTTTGCTGGTTGGCTTAGCTTCACGTTTATTAAGCCAGTATTCTAATGCCCATTCAAGATCTTTTAGGGCTTCGGATTTGTTGAAGTCATTAATAAAAATCATGGCTTTTCCCATCATAATTTTAGGAGATAATAGGGTTATTGCGTAATCCCTTTTTCCATCATGACCGCCAAGTGCGAGAATGTGTTTAATAATAAATAGTGGAAGACGACGTATTTCTTCATCCTTCCTAAACTTTGGTGGAACAAGCATTATAGAGTATCTTAGTTTTTCAGTAGTGAAGCCCATTTCGTTAAGTAATAAACAATAAAGCCTTGCTTGAACATGCGTATCCCTGAAGGGAAATCTATGTTTTTTAAACTTATATTCGAATAGACATAAGGGATTACCTGAATAGAAAAAGATAGCGTCAGGTCTTCCAGCAATTATTACGTCTTTAATTTTAGCTAGAAGAAGCATTTCACGAATCAGCATAGGCTTGCCTGATAAAATCTTCCTAAAAACCTCCTCCTGCTTAACTTTAACAGCATTCTTAAGGAGTATTTCATGTGCTTCTTGACCGATAACTTTATGCTCTGTTACGATTTTGCCTAAAACCCTCTCCATTTCAACCTTTTTCTCACAATAATATTGCTTAGAAATTTCGCTAACAGTAAGGAATGAAGTATTAAACCTAAGACTGCTTTCATGCTTTCCCAAAGCTTCCCTAATAAGACTATAATAGTGCTGGATGAGCTGCAGAGCCGCTTCCTCATTAGTCATAGTCCCCCTCAACAAAACATTTAACACCAATACAATATAACAAAGTAAGTAGTAAGCCTTAAGCTGTCACGTTCAGTCTCTTAAGGATCTTAAGCTTTATCTTGAAGTAGTGGTTTAGTAGGGAATCACGATATATGTTAAGCTGTTAGATCTATTTTTCTAGATAGTTAGAAAGAGGGGCTAAGTTATTTTAGGGTTTTCTTCTTGATGCAACAATCATTGTGATTGTGCTTCTAACCTTATCAAGTCTTCTAATTCTCCATGTTACGATGTCTTTAAGCCTATCAAGATCTTCAGCTTCTATCTTAGCTATAATATCATAAACACCGTAAACCATGTATGTTTCCTTAACCCCATCAATACCTGCAAGCTTCTTTAAAACCTCCTCTTCAGCACCTATCTCAGTATTTATAAGTATGAATGCTTCAGCCATAAAAGTAAAATCCCTAGTCTTATATTTAAGCTTTTCAGTAATAGATTAAGCTATTAGATAGTATTTATGCATATGAAGATAGATCTAACAGTTAAGCTATTAGATCTAGATTAAACTCAGGATTTTCTCTATTTCAGCTATTATTTAGTTTATTTTAAGATAAATCTGTATTAACTCTCAAATTCTCACATGTAAATATGTAAGCTTTTAAAACTGTAAAAGTATAAATACCCTTTAGTGTTCATAAATAAATTTCTTTAACGCTAGATTTATTTATTCCTACTATAGATAGTTTTATGAGTGGGCTGCTGGATACTGTTAGAGATTATGCTGATATGCTTAAAGAATCTGTTATTAACGATTTCCTTAATGTTCTAAGTGTTAAAGCAGTAAACCCATCTATGGGTGGTGAGGGAGAGTTTAGACGTGGTGAAACCCTACATAAAGTTCTTAGCAGTTACGGTCTTGATGTTTTAGAATGCATTAATGTTCATGATGGTAGAGTACCGGGGGGTTTAAGACCTAACATTATTGGAGTTATTAGGGGGGATAATAGCTCTAAGAGTTTATGGATTGTTTCACATCTTGACACTGTTTCTGAAGGGGACTTGAGGCTTTGGAGTACTGATCCGTTTAAACCAGTAGTTAAGGATGGGAAAATATATGCTAGAGGAGCTGAGGATAATGGTCAGGCAATAGCTTCATCTATGCTGGCTTTAAGAATATTGAGGATGTTAAGGGTTAAGCCTAGATTTAATTTTGGTGTTGTATTTGTATCTGATGAGGAGGCTGGAAGCCAGTATGGATTAAGGTATTTACTAGATAGAGGATTTTTTAAGCCTGAAGACCTAATTATTGTTCCAGATTCAGGATCTCGTGATGGGTTGAAGATAGAGATAGCTGAGAAGAGTGTGTTATGGCTTAAAATAACCACCTACGGTAAGCAGACTCATGGAAGTACACCTCATAAAGGCTTAAATGCTCATAGAGTTGGCATGATGTATGCTTTAAGAATCGATAAGTATCTTCATGAAAAATACTCTGATAAAGATCCTATATTTATTCCTCAGGAATCAACGTTTGAACCTACAAGAAAGGAGGTTAACGTAGCAAGTATAAACATTATTCCAGGAGTTGACACTATATATTTTGACTGCCGTATACTTCCAAGATATGATGTAGATGCTGTTTTAAAAGATGTAAATGTTTTAAAGGCTGAGTTTGAGGAGAAGTATGGTGTAAGAATTGATGTTGAGGTTGTTTTAAGAAACGATTCCCCACCACCAACACCTGAAGATAGTGAGGTTGTTGTTAGACTTATGGAGGCAGTAAGGTATTCAAGAGGTGTAAAGCCTAAAACAGTAGGTATAGGTGGAGGAACTGTTGCTGCACTATTCAGAAGTAGGGGGATACCTGCAGCTGTATGGAGTACTGTTGATGAAACCGCTCATCAGCCAAACGAATATGCAAAAATAGAAAACATAGTTGCAGACGCTATAGTATTTACACTTATCCCCCTACTCTAGGTGTTCTCTATGTATCCATCACTACATGATGTATTGAAGGCTAGAAAAATAGTTTCCAAACATATTAGAAGAACACCGCTAATATACTCGAAACAGCTCTCCAGGATTTTGGAGTGTGATGCATACATTAAATGTGAAAACATACAGGTTACAGGCGCATTTAAGGTTAGAGGAGGAGTTAACCTAATCTCAAACCTCACCCCCAACGAGCTGGAGAAGGGGGTTATAGCTGTTTCAACAGGTAATCACGGCTTATCCGTAGCCTATGCAGCATCAGTATTCAACGTTAAAGCAGTAATAGTTATGCCTGAGAAGGCAAACCCATTTAAGGCTCAAGCCATAAGGGATCTAGGGGCTGAAGTAGTATTTCACGGTAGGGATTTTGATGAAGCTAAGGAATGGACTGAGAAGGAAGCCGTTAAGCGGGGCTACCGCTACATACATTCAGGAAACGAGCCACACCTAATTTCAGGTGTTGGAACACTTTATCTGGAAGTTGTTGAGGATCTTCCAGATGTAGATGTAATAATTTGCCCTGTAGGTGGTGGAAGCGGAGCATCAGCAGCCTGTATTGTAGCTAAAACAGTAAATCCTAAAATAAGGATTATTGGAGTACAGGCCAGCGGTGCTCCAGCAGTATACCTATCATGGAGGAATAGAAGAATAATAAAGACGGAAACAGTAAATACCTTTGCTGAGGGGTTAGCTACAAGAGCCCCCTTCGAGTTAACACTAAACATAATGTGGAAACTCCTAGACGATATGGTTCTCGTAAGCGATGAGGAAATAGCTAAAGCAATCCTCCTACTACTTGAAACAACCCATCAACTAGCTGAGGGGGCTGGAGCAGCTTCAACAGCTGCAGCGTTAAAACTGAAAAACCAAATTAAAAACATGAAGACAGCATTAATTCTTAGCGGTGGAAACATAACGCTTGAAACCCTAAAAGAAATAATAACCCACCACGAAATCAACAATTTTAAAGCTTCCAACAGCCCCGTTTAAGTAGGTTATCCAGCTAACTCTTTAAGTCGGTTAGTCTAAGCTCCGCTAAGAATATAAATCCATCAAGCCTTCCAGCTTAGGAGGTGGGGAATCAGCAATGCTGAAACCTATTGTTTAGGAAGTAATGCTAATCGATATATGTTGGATGTTAGCATTACTTTATTATTTTGATGTATTTTAGGTAGTCCTTATTTAATCTTTTATGAGTTTCTCATCTGCTGTGTAGAAATAAGCATTTTTCATAATTGCAAGGGAGATATATGATGCATCATAAATTGTTATGTTATTTCTAAACGCGGTTTCTACAGTCTTTTAGCATATTCCCCCTTAAGAGGATACAGGTCAAACAAGTATGAATCTAAGGCTTCTGAGCTCTCTCCCATTTCATCTTCGGAGAAGAGCTTCTTATAGTACAAAGCGTTTAAAACTTCAAACTTAATAATTCCAGGAGCTATAAGCCTTACCTCCCCTTCAACATATTTATCCCTAATCCTTATAGCCTTATCAGAGTTCTCCTCTTCAACAAACCACTATACTTGCATCAACCACCACTATCGACATATTGCTCCTCCCTAAACCTTCTTATTATTTCTTCAGCTTTAGCTTCACCCTTACTTTTCCTCTTTAACTTCTCATTGATCAGAACTGCCTTCGCCAAATTCCTTCCCCTCTCCTCCTCTATTTTATCCCTTATTGCATTTCTAATAAAATCACTCCAATTAATCCTAATTTCCCTCATCAATCTTTTAGTTTCCTCATCTACCCGTACTGTAATTATTGCCATACAAGTATTACAATAATAATTGTATATAAATTTATTTACAAAACATTACATTATGTAAATTTGTATCTCCTCCTATTTCATAGAGCTAGGGAGATTATTCATCACCTAAATTAATTGTTAAATTAAAAGAAGACGCCAAATTTAACAAAATTACAAGTTATATAATAAAGCAACTCATAGCATTACAAATTTTACAATACGTAGAGACATATCCAGCAATTCATAAACTTAATATTAGTCTTCTAAGCATTGTTTAATTTTCTACTTGGCTTACAAGTCTATAAACCTCACTTATAGATGAGGTAAAAGCCTTATAATTCCACATCTTAAACCTAGAGGAGCAATAGTTAACACCAGTTTAGATCTTAGCTACAATAAATATTAATTATCACTATAGTAGTATGTTTCATTATTTCATGAAGATCTATGGGGATGAATTATATAAATAGTTTAAGATCATGCTTGAAGCCTAGAGTATTTGAAGTAGATGTAGGCTAAGCCCAGCGTTAGAATAAGAGATAAAATACGTACTTCAATACTGGGGTAGAATATAGCTATGGAGCATATTATGAGAAGCCCTCTTAACGGTATGTCTATTATAGGCTTTCTACTAAATTTGCCGAAGAGCCCAAGGGAGAAGGCGATTATGCTGATAGTAATTACAGCTACTGGAGTTGGGCTTAGCTCAGATACTATTGACTGCTCCGCCAGTACTCCAAACATCAAGATGAAGAGGGGTAAACATATCTTCATCAATTCAACCAATGTCTCCATAAAGCCTGCACCGGATATTTTTGATGCTACAGCAGCTGCTACTGAGGTTGGTGGTGAAAGCTCGGAGAAGAGGGCTAGGAAGAAGGCGAAGAAATGTATTGCCCAAGGATTAAATCCAAGCTTAACTAGGTATGGTGCTACCAGTATAGCTGTAAGTATGTATGTAGGTGCTGGCGGTAGTCCTAAACCCAAAATATATCCAAAAATGAAGGCTATAGCTATCGTAAGTACTATATTCATGCCTCCAACCTCCATAAGTATGAAGCCTATTTTCGGGGGAACTCCTGTAATCGTAAACAATGCAACCATAGCTCCAAGATTTGATAGGAGGAGGGTTACATCAACAACATCGGACATAAAGCTACCTATAGAGGAGGCAAACCTACTACCTATCTCCCTCAATATGGTTTTAGGAGGCTTCTTCTGTAGGGTGAGTGAGAGGGTAATGCTTACTACCGCTATGATTAGTAGAAGTATTGCTGATATGAAGCCGGCAAGTATTGCTGATACACCGATCCACATAAGATATGTTATAAGCGCAATACCGAGGAAGAAGAGTACAGTATTAGCTATATCTCTCCCCCCATAAACAAAACCTGTAGCCATAGCCTCCCTACTAATATATTTCCTAGATAATAGATAAACGATGAATTGTAGGCTAACAAAATATATGAATAGTAATATCCATCCCCTAATACATACGTCAAGATATGAAACCCTCAAGTACTCAGCCATAATGAATGCAGCTACACCCATTAACGGAGGTGATAGCTGTGCTGCTACACCGGAAGCACCCTCTATAGCACCAGCAGTTTTTCCAGGAATACCTGTCCTCTTCATTAATGGAATAGTGTAGGATCCGCTTACAGCAACATTAGCAGCTATACTGCCAGTAGGTAAGCCGATAATTATTGAGTTTAGGATGCATGCCATAGGGATTGTTGAGGATTTCCTACCTAGCTTACCCATAATTACGTTAATTAGAGAGTTTAGGAGGCCGAAGCCGTAGGCAATAGATGAGAAAAACATAAATGCACCAATAATTGTTAAAGCGATTTGAGGTAGCCTTTCAAAAATACCGGTTTCAAAATTTACAGTTAAAGAGCTGAGAAGTACACGTACGCTAACCCCAGGATGTCTAAAAACACCTGGAAACAAATACCCGTAAAGCGTGTAAAACATTAGGAAAACATTAAATATAAATATGGCGATATGCTTCCTCCTCGCATACTCCATGATGAAAAATAAGGCTATTAAACCAATAGCATAATCAACATTATTAGGGGAGCCAAACCTTACATATCTTAACTCGTTAAAATTCACAATTAAATACGCTGAAACAATTATGCTTAATACAACGTATGCAGTGCCTAAAACATAATTTACCCTAATACCTAGCCTAGGATAAAACTTATTCTCTCTAAGTGAGTAAAGCGTATGTAATGCAAACGTTAATGGAACAATAGATACTGCTAAAAGCATAGATCCTCCATATCCAGTAGCATAATAATAAATAAGAATAATTGAAATAAATACTTCAAAGCCTAGAATAGTATAGTTAAGAAGTTTATGTTTAACCAAGATATTCCACCTAGCAGGGGAGAATTTATCTAAATATTTCAAACATTAAAATCATACCTAACACTCCCCATAATACTAAAATATAAAAATAGTTATGTTTATTATTTCCATACTTCCTTCTCCTTCAGATACTTAACTAATCCAGGATGTATCGGCACATTTGGATAGTAGCTACGCATATCCTCTACGCCTAAAAGCTGCAACCCTACAAAATCCTCTGCTAACTGCCCGAAAGCTGGATCGATCGATTCCAGTTCACGAATGTTTTTCTCAATTACCTTCAAGAAATTGTAGGCATCCTCCTCAGGGAAAACTTTATCATCAGTAAACAGAATAGTAGTAAGTACAGCAGTATACATAAATTCAGCTTTTACATCTGTCTTAAATGGCTTATGCTTAGTTAAGTCAACCTTAAAAAGCTTTATCCCCTTAGCCTCCAGCTTCGCTAACTCATCAGGGGTTGGGTTCAATATAGCTATTGGAGTTGTTAACGTCATCTCCGCTACCCATGGCGGAAGATCCCTACCACCGCCAGACGTATAGACACCAGTAGCTACTATATCACCCTTCGTAAGTGCGGTGCCAACCATTTCAAAATCAAGCTCTACAAAATTCGGCTTTATACCTAAGGCGGGAAAGATGTAATCCCTGTAGAGTATATGAGCACCCCAAGCAGGCGGATACATAAATATTGTTTTCCCATCCAAATCAGACCAGCTTTTAATCTTACCTAAATCCCTCTGATGAATTGCAATTCCATACTCAAAAGTAGTTAAAGTAAAAAGCAGAGAGGGAATCCTCTTAGGTTCAAAGCCCTTAAACGCACCAGTAAGTGTGTATAGTTGTACGGCTTGAATAGAATATGCGTAAGCTGCTTCAGCATCTCCTGTACAATACATTTTTAAACCAGCTATATAACCGGGAACTGTAAGCGCTAGAAAATCATACTTAGGCATCTCCCTCTTTAAAACCATCGTCATCTCAAGCATCATTTTCTGAGTTCCAGAACCTGGAGTAGAAGTAGTTACTCTAAAAGAAATTAGCCCAGGCGGTGGAGGAGATGTTGTAGGGGTTGGAGTTGTAGGGGTGGGAGAAACTGGTGTTGTAGGAGTAGGGGTTGGAGATATAGGTGTTGGAGTAGTTGGTGTAGGGGTTGGTTTAGGTATTGTTGTGAAGTATATGGCAATAGCGGCGATAACTATTATTACAATAACAGCAATAGCTATATATGATGTTTTTAAAACTCCTTCAGAACGTATCATACGTATCTTCAGAACATAGTATATTTGCTACTCTTATATAAACTTAACGTATAATTATTAGGCTTTGTAAACTTTAACTTTACTTAGGGTTTCTCCAATTACTTATGGTAAGGCTATGAAGTTTATTAGAGAGAATCGTATGTTAGTTGTTATCTTAAATATTTCGTTTATACTAATTAAGAACTACATCAATATCTTAAGCCTTCCTTAATGTTAGGAGTAGAAATACATCCTCATCTAATGTCTAATTAGTCTTTGAATAGCTTTCTCATAGTAAAGGGGTAACGTAAGCCATCTTTAGTATTTCGCTAAAGTTCTTTCCACTACTGTTTTTCCATGTTAGGTATCTGCTTGCTTATGTTGAATCTGTAATCTCTCTCCATTCTCAAAGCCTCGAACAGATTAACTATAACATATACTTAAGGAAACAGTAGAAAAAGTTATGCGAAATACTATTGTCAACGGACTTCACAGTTTCCAGGAGTTAGGGCTGAAAGATTATAGGTCAAGTCTCAAGGAACGTGATAGAAGTTAAGCAGGATGAGTAGACTGAGAGAGTAAGGATGCTTGAAGACAGCAGACTCAACCTCTAATAGCAACAAGCATAGCTGAAGAGGGTCTAGATATAGTGTAGGGAAGAAATGGGAGGAAAGCATCTGGGAAAGCCGTAATGCTCATAGTCAACAAACCCTATTCGGCAATTCTTTGCTTCTAGGCATTAGCTTATGCTTGATGTTAAAGTTATAGATGCTAGGTATGAGAAGACTTGAGTGGCAGGCCGTGAGGATTTGCTCACCATCTCCAGGTAGGCGGCTTAAAATTTCCACGAGCTTACCACTCATCCCAAACATTTCGGTTTAGCCTACTTGATTACGCTACTTTTTCTCCTCTAAATATTTGAGTGGGTTTTCTGTGAGCTCCCCGTATTTTTCTTCAACCTTCTTCATGTCCCACCGCTCTTTCTCAGTATATTTCAGATGCGAGGATTCCGCAGCATCCTTTACTGTTCCAATAATGTTAGCGTAGCCTGTTTCAGTGTTAACTTCAACAACATATGTGTCATTTTTCAAGTGGACTAGAACCCATGCATGGGCAAATTCTTCATCATCCCTGGAAAGAATCCCACGTCCCATGCTGACCTTGAAGCCCTTCCCCTCTAAGTACTTCATTAGAATTGCACTTTTTTCACCGCAGCCGATTTCAGCTCTGGGCGGACGATATTCCTCCTTAAAACATACTTTTCCCAATGTCTTCTTTAGGTCATCAAGGCCCAAATCAAAGAACAGTTCTCCGCCAAAAAGATATTGGTAAGGCGTAACCCAGATAACCTCCTCCTCCGTAACCGATTCAACACTGCCGTCGGAATACCAAGTTATATAGGTGACTATTCTAGTAACCCTTACTAGAGGAATCATAAAGAAAAGCGGGAGCATAAGCAAAACGCATAAGGCTATTATAAGGGTACTTTTTAGTGAGAACATTTGCAGCCTCTCTTCAATATTTATGTACTATAGATGGTTAAAAACTTTTCCTTGCTTACATTTAATTTTCAGGATATTACAGACACTAAAATAGTTTTATCTTTTCCTGAGGAATTCACATAGGTTAACATATTCCCCTATTTCTTTCATTAAATCTCTGTAAGATGGATAGCATTAAACCATATGTGAGGATTAACTTTATTTTCCATAGGCTCTAATGGTTCCATCCGAGTTTGCTACAAACAGCATTCCATTGCCCAACACTAGAGTTACTTCTATTGAGGATTACGCTTGATTAGCATGGCTTTAACGATGATGATGCTTTATTTGTTTAAATCAATCCTTCTAAGAATAAGTACTTGAATTACGTTTAAGATATAGGGAGTCCATGAGAGAAAACTCCCAGGATTCTGGGAAAAGCAGTTGAATCCTAAAAGATATTGCTGCAGGCTTCATCCATATGTATGAATGTTGAAGAACATCTGGCTGAAATGGTTGCTCACAGATCCTAGAAGGTTCCCTCCAGCCCTATAGTAAAGGTAACCTAGAAAAAGCCCTACTGTAAACGAGTAAAACATATTGGTTGCTGTCATTACCACTCCCTGTAGCCCGTAGAGTAGGTAAGAGTAGCTGAAGTGGTAAAGGCAAAAAGCAGCGATGAGAGGATAATTTAGGTCATAACTCCATATCTTTTGAGAAAAACTCCTAACATGCAGCCGCGGAAACCCCCTCCTCAGAGACCTTATTAGCAGATAAGCGAGAAAATAAATGGATATAAATAGGCAATATGAATCCATGTAGTCCTCCTAAAACCACGAGCACGTTATGGAAGATGGCGAGAAGGAAGCCTACTATACAATACCTTATCCATCACCCCGACTTCCCAAACCTAGGTCCGAGGAGAAATCCTTCTTCACAAATTTGGCGTAAAACAAAGTGTAAGGAACTCGGCTACGTAGAAGGACATGTGGGTAATAAAGCCATAAGGATAATGGATCGTTAAAATCGGGAAAGGATATCAGGACAGATAATATAGCTACAGGAATCCAGTAATTATGAAGAAAGGAATAAGTGAATCCCGCAGTTCTGGAGTAAAACCAGACATATTCCGTAGCCCCACACTTGTTTGTAGAGCTCATTGCAAAATTATTTAAGTTTTTCTTTAGTCTTTCCACATGAAGCTTCGTGAACTTAGTAATGATGAATGAGAGCTTATTAGGTTACCTCCTCCTAGAGCAAAAGTTGGAAGATCAAGACCTAACAATCATTCAAAACTACGGTGAACGAAATGGGTTCGTCAGCAGTTTCTGAATAGTTAACTTTTATAGCTCTTCTAACAAATACTTCTAGGGTGTGCCCGATATGTGGCGAGTTGAATAAGCCGAATGGGCACATCTATGAATGTAGAAATGCGGCTTCCAAGCGGATAAACATCAAGTAGCCGCTTGGAACATAGCCGTAAAACTCCCAATGTGCCGTCCCTCACCGTTGGCGGCGAAAGCCACCCAAGAAGCCCTAAAGGCTGAGGTGGAACGGATAGCTATAAAATGTTAACTATCCGACAACGGTAGATGAAAAATTGAAGCAGAAAATCCATAGAGAAGATGTTATCCATGATGAGGATGATGAAACATACTTAAGTTTACAAGGCAAATTAGGGTGTATCCAGCAACTCATAAGCTTTTCTTAGCCTAGTAAGTGTAACTGGGAATTAATGAGGGGATAAATAATAGTTGGATGTATCCATATTTCGAAATGTTTATGGGAAATGCTGATATATTATGGTATGTGGGAGTATGTTTTAGGTAATGTAGCCCTACTTGGATTATTCTCAATCCATAATAGTAGAGCAGCTAGGAAGATCCTAATAGAGGAGGAGGTATTAGTTGGGGAAATGATTGAGAAATTAATGAAGGATGATGTAAAGTAGGTTGGTGGCATTGTTTATGAATGTTGATTGTTCATGGTTATGCTGCTTGTAGATGTGGGGTTATATAGCTTGCTGCTGTAGGTATATGTTGGCTTCTCTGGTTTTAGCGTAGTTGACTAGTGTAGCTAATGCCTTCACGCATCTCTCTATTGATGGATAGACTGGGGTTTTAATTTCCTCAAGGATTTCAGTCCAGCGGTCAACTGCTGGCTTAGCACCCATTAAGTGTATTACTAAAGGCTTTTCAAAGTGGGTTCTTCTAATTTCTGTAAATGCTTCTACTAGTTCTTCATCACTAACCCAGAACTTTGATTCCCTCCAGTATTCGTGGGGTGCAAGTAGAACTGCTATCATGGAGTCAACGTTTTCATCGTTTAACGCTGTGTTTAAAGCTAGCTTGTAGGCTTCAATTGCTTTAGGCATGTTTTCAACAAGAGGCTCAAGATCTATTGGGTGGGATGCCCTACTCCACGGTGGTAGTTTGGGTTGAATTGCCTCCAGCGATTTACTTGATAGCTGAGCTACAGTAAGTCCATGCTCAACACATGAGTCAGCAGCTAATACAGATCCTGCACCTGTAATAGATGCGATAGCAACTCTTCCCCCTCTAGGTAGTGGTAGAAGTGTGAATGCCTTCGCTAAGTCAACCATCTCCTCAAAGCTTAATACTTGAATTAACCCCAGCTGCCTACATACAGCGTTGAATATTTGACTGCTTCCAGTTAGAGAGCCTGTATGTGTTAATGCTGCTTTTGAGCCTGCCTCCGTCCTCCCGGATTTCAATATTATAATGGGCTTCCTCCCTACAACCTGCCGTGCAGCCTCAATAAACCTCCTCCCATCCCTAACCCCCTCAATATACATTAATATAACACGTGTCTCAGGATCATTACCTAAATACTCTAAAGCCTCAGCATCATCAACATCGCATTTATTACCTAAACCAATAACCTTACTAACCCCAAACTTCTGGGATGTTACAAGCCATTCAAGCATAGCTCCAGCAAACAATCCTGTTTGAGCAATAATTGATACATCCCCACTCCTCAACCCGGATAATGGAACAAACGTTGTTGCAAGCCTCTTAGAAGCGTTAAGGAGACCTGTTGTATTAGGTCCAAATATTCGAATTCCTGCTTTCCCAGCTATCTCAACAATCCGCTCCTCAATAGCTGCACCCTTCTCCCCAATGTCTTTAAACCCTGATGAAATAACAACAACCCCCTTAACCATCTTCTCAACGCAATCCCTCACAACGTCAGGAACCTGCGGAGCTGGAACTGCTATAACTACTAGGTCAACCTCACCGGGAATATCTTTAACTGATGAATATGCTTTAAGCCCCATTACCTCGCTAGCATTCGGATTAACTGGATAAATACATCCCTTAAAACCTAGATTAACCAGGTTTCTAAGTATTATAGCTCCAAGCTTCGCCGGGTTTCTAGATGCTCCAACCACCGCTACACTTCTCGGCTCCATAATCTGCTTAATGGACATACCCACCAACAAATGGTAGATTAATCTCCAAATCTTAAGATGCTAAGTCAGCCAGCCACTATATAAACCTAGCGTGACTAATAAGGTAAGCTTAATAGTTAAAATTCCGGATTGAAGCTAAGTAGACTTCATAAACTACTTTAGGCTCTGCTTATTATGATATGTTATGGAGATTCTTACTGTAGGCTCTACTGTTAAGCCATAGATGTTGATGAAGCATTATACGCTATTAGATTTTAAATAGTTTTCTTCCAATATATATGGCTTTATCCCAGATCTCCTCATTTATTCTAATTAGCCTATTGTATTTAGATATTCTCTCCCCTCTACAGGGGGCTCCGGTCTTTATTTGCCCAACGCTTTTACCGACAGCTATATCAGCTATGTAGTTGTCCTCAGTTTCCCCAGATCTATGACTTACAATTACCCTATAATTGTTTAGAACAGCTGTCCTCATAGTTTCAAAAGCCTCAGTTACAGTACCGATCTGATTCAACTTAAATAGGAGGGTGTTAGCTATACCCCTCTCTACGCCAAGCAGAAATCTCCTCCTATTTGTTACAAATATATCATCACCAACTATCTGAATCCTATCTTTAAACCTCCAGGTAAACTCTTTAAAGCTATCATAATCCTCCTCATGGAATGGATCCTCCATAGAGACTATTGGGAATTCATCAATTAGCCTAGAGTAGTATTCAATAAGTTCACCTCCTGATAGTGTTAATCCATCTATTCTATACATGCTGCTTCCCTCATCATAGAAGGATGAAGCTGCTGCATCAATCCCTAACGCTATCTCCCCCTCACTATATCCTGAAGCATTAATTGCCTTAACAAGAATCGATAATGCCTCCCCCGTAGTCTCAATCTGCGGCGTAAATCCCCCCTCATCCCCCACATTTATCGCTGATAACCCATACCTATCCCTAAGTATGTTTTTGAGGCTATGATATGTTTCAACACCTATCCTTAAAGCCTCCATGAAGCTTTCAACCCCATACGGAATTATCATGAACTCCTGTATGGAAAGCCTACTTCCAGCATGTTTCCCACCGTTTATTACATTCATGAGGGGTACAGGCATAACATACTCCCCCCTATCCTCAATATATCTGTAAAGCGGCATCTTCATATATGATGCAGCAGCCCTCATATTAGCGATGGAAACTGCTAGGGTTGCGTTTCCTCCAAGCCTTTCCTTACGTTCAGTCCCATCAAGCTCAATCATTACCCTATCAATCCCCTCCTGATCCAATGAATCCCTCCCAACCAAAGCCTTAGAAATAACCTCATTAATATTTCTTACAGCAGCTAAAACCCCCCTCCCATTAAACCTCCTCTTATCCCCATCCCTAAGCTCAACAGCCTCCCATCTCCCAGTAGATGCTCCTGAAGGTACAGATGCAAACCCCAAATCCCCACTCTCCAATACAACCTCAGCCTCCACAGTCGGATTCCCTCTTGAATCCAGAATCTCCCTCGCCCTAATCCTACTTATTCTTGAACTCATATAGATCAAGATAACTATAAGGCATAAGTTATAAGCTTTTCCAATCTAAGAACATACCCAACAACTCATAAACCCTTCTTAGATTACTCTTAAGTACAGCTTTGAATAGCTAAATAATAGTTGGATACGTCTCCAATTTAAGCAGCTTATATAGATACTAATAAACAAACATGGTCTTAGCTATCAGCAACAATAGGGAAACAACTATCTAAACCGGTCTGAATAGTTTCAGATATAGTTAGGTGATGCTGCCGATTTCCAGATTTATCTTAACACTCACAATCCATCAAACACCTCTACAAATCACTATCTTAAACCATTCACTATCACTACCCCCATAATTCTTCACCTACCTATCCTTACAATTACTGCATGTTTTACTGAGTTTTAAGCCATATAATCTCTAAATAGTTTAAATCCATCACCCTATCCCCTGCAAGTTCATTAAGGTCTTCATCAGCTCCCACGTTAGAGTAGGCTAATCCATCTCTTCATAGGCTCCCTAAGAGCTTAGGAAGTATTGTAGGACTCTCTATTTTGGGGTATAGGTTTATTACAGTGGTAAGCTTAACCTGATAACATTACTAACTGATAGAAATAACTTAAGAGTTCAGCTGCTAGCTAGACAACTATTAAATACTTCTAAATAGATACTATAATCACCTCTTAAAGGGTAAAGTATTATTTCACTAACACACGTTTTAAGTTATTAATCTCATCAACGGACGTGGCAACTTAGGAAGCTAAGTACAATATGTTAAGTTGCCGGGTTCCATCAACTTTAATGAAGATTTAAATATTAGTGGTTAATTATGTAGTATTTATGGATGAGGCTTCTAAAGTTTATGAGACTATTGAGCTTGATAGGAGGAATGGTATAGCAATAGTTAGGTTTAACCGTCCGGATGTGCTTAACGCCTTAAACCTTAAGATGAGGGAGGAGCTTCTTAGGGTTATGTATGAATTATCAGTTGATGATAGTGTTAGGGTGGTAATATTTACGGGTGCTGGTAGGGCTTTCTCCTCTGGGGCGGATATTAGGGATTGGAGGGATGTGATTGATGGTAGGATTAAGAGGGATAGAACGTTTGTTGCTGATTTCGCATTAGCCTTTAAGTCTTTGGGGAAGCCTACAATAGCTGCTGTTAATGGACCTGCTTTCGGATTCGGATTCACCATAACCCAGCTCTGCGACTTCGTAGTAGCTTCTGAGAAGGCTGTTTTCTCAGCTCCATTCGTTAAGAGGGGTATACCTCCTGAGCTGGGTAGTACATTAATCCTACCTAGAACAATAGGTTTAAGGAAGGCTAGACAAATCCTCCTACTAGGGAAGGCTATAGATGCCGGTAAAGCTAGGGAGATTGGGTTAGTGGATGAGGTTGTACCTGAAGAGAAGCTTATGGAGAGATGTATGGAGATAGCACGTGAACTAATTGAAAACTCACCATTAGCTATAAGGGAGATTGAGAAGCTAATATGGGAAAACATATCATCAACCCTGGAGGAAACAGTAATACGTGAAGTAAAAGCTGCTGACTACCTATATCAAACAGAAGACTTCAAAGAAGCAACCCTAGCCTTCCTAGAAAGGAGAAAGCCGAAATTTAAGGGAAAATAAACATTCCTAAGCTTAGCAGCATTAACTATGGCTTTAATATTTAAAAGCGGCTGTAGGAACTTCATTAATGAAGGCTTAGAAATCCTACCTTAATTTAAACACGATGAAGTATATAATGTTTTAGCATCATATACTACGTGATGTAGCTGTAATCAGCTATTTTAGATAAGCTTCCTATAATGGTAAGCTTTAAAAGTTCGTGTTTTATTGATACTTGGTGGTTACTTGGTTACTTTAAAGTATAGAATTACAGCTATGGAGCTTTACGGTGATGATGTAATATTAAGGTTGAGTAGATTTTCTGAGAATACTGGGAGAAGTCCATCAATAATTCCAGCACCGGAATCGTTAGAGGAGAAAATGATGTTTAGCATGTTTCAAGCTATGAGGAAATACTTACCAGCAGTTTTAGGTTCCCAGCTTCCTCAGCAGGCATTTGAAGAAATACGTTCTACAGTTATTTTATCCCTTACACGGGAGGAGTATGAGGAGCTTGGAAAACCTACTGTAGGAGACTATATAACAATTGAGTTAAAAAGTAAGGATAAATTGTGAGCTACCCATCATGAAATGGAGCAGATTTCCTGCTTACATTCTTAAACATCGATAAGTTTCAAACAGCTATCTTCAGCATATTGCTTATAGATTATTCCCACTGAATGAATATATGTAGCTATAGGATGTTTAATGTAGAGCCATGGCGAGCCTCTATGATTTCTAGTGTTGTAAGCTATTTAGTTAATATTCCTATTAACTGTCTATAGTTTATGCTAGCTTATTTTCTGCGCTACCTCATATATTCCTCCACTAGTAACTTCAATCAGTTTTCCATCCACTACCTCATAGATTGTTATTGTTTTTATTCCTTTATAATCCGTAAACCAATCTGAGTATTTCTTAAGCTCAATGTATGGATTGTTTGAGGTTAGACGTAGTGGAGTCCCCGTATAGTAGCTGCCTGCAGTGTCAAGTATTGTTAATTTAACTTCCCCACTTGCTGATAGCTTAACTGGGAATGCTACTGCTAGATGTCCTGAGCCGTCGTTAAACATTACGTGCATAAGCCATAAGCGGAATTCACCCCCATATATATGTTTCCAGTAGGCTTTAATCATCGCGTATAGTAGTATTGCCTGGTCTTCACAGTCTCCCTGCTTAAGATTTAGGGTTTCACTTGGGGAGAGAATAATGCTGTCTAACGTTTCATTTACATAATTCCCTTCCTCAAGACTCCATGCTGGAGGAGGTATTGGTATCGGCGGATCCTTAACGTATACAATGCTCCTTCTAATGTATGTATATATCTCCCATATGCTCCCCCATGAATCTTTAGGATTTGAAACTATTGATCTTACTAGGGGGGTTAATTCAGATACTTCACTACTACATAAAACCCTTCCTATAGATTCCTTAAGGGATATGTAGGATAGGAGGAAGCTTCTCCAACCCTCATAGCTGCTGAGAAAACATGTATACCTAGACCTTAAAGATGTATAGCTGGAGTTTAATAGTGTATACGTATCCATAAGCTTCATATAGCTACTCTTCAAGCTTGAATACTCCCCCATTAAGGAGTTGTAGTTGGACTCAAGCCTACCATAATTACCAGTTAGTATACTATGCTTCTCAACAAGTAAATTATAGTCTTTCTCCAGTCTTGAATAATTATCTAGAAGACCTATATACTTCATCCTTAAACCATTCAACTCACTCAACATGGATAATATGGATGTAAACATGAAGATAATAATTAAAACAATAATAATACTTCTCAACTTCATATTAACACAAATTATGATTTGCCTAAAAGCCTCCTTATAAATCTTTCCACAAATCCAAATAGAAATATGAGTTCCCAGATTCCACGTTTACAGTATGTTGCATAGTATTCCTCCACTACATATTTAGGAAAACATAAATATACAGTTAGCTATAAGTAAGTGGTATATATGTTTGATAAAGAAATTATAAAAATAGCTGAAAACGTTTACTGGGTAGGTGTAAGAGACTGGAACCGTAGACTTTTCGATGCGTTAATTCCCCTTCCGAAGGGTACATCATACAATGCCTATCTCGTCATAGGCAGAAATGGAAATGCTCTAATAGATACTGTAAATCCAGGCTTCGAAAAGGAGCTTGAGGGGAAAATCCGCAGCTTAGCAATTCCAGAGGAAATAGACTACATTATTATGAATCATGCAGAGCCAGATCATGCTGGAGCCATATCCTACATGATGAGAATAGCCTCTAAGGCAAAGCTTATAACTACCAGTAGAGGTGCTAGAATGGCTCAAGTCTTCCATCACATCCCGCAGGAGAGGATAAAGGTTGTAGGTGATGGGGAAACCGTAGGTCTAGGCGGTAAAACACTACGCTTTATTGAGGCACCTATGCTTCACTGGCCTGAAACGATGTTTACATATCTTGAAGAGGATAAGGTTCTTTTCCCATGCGACTTTTTCGGCTCCCACCTAGCTAGCGGGGTCTACAGTGATGAGGTTGAAGACTTAGCTGTTCATGCTCAAAGATATTGGGGTGAGATAATGATGCCTTTTAGAGCTATGGCTCAGAAAGCTCTAGAAAAAATTGCTGGCTTAGAAATACATGTCATAGCGCCAAGCCACGGCCCAATCCATAGAAAGCCGGAACTCATCCTAAACATGTATAGAAAGTGGGCAGTAGGTGAAACACGTCCTAAAGCAGTAATCGCCTATGTAAGCATGTGGAACAGCACAGACACCATGGTGAAGCAGATAGCTGAAACCCTAGCATCAGAAAACGTTGAGGTTGCCTTCCATAACTTAGCCTTAACGGATATTGGTGACTTAGCTAAGGACCTTGTGGATTCACGGGCTATCGTATTGGGTACGCCAACAGTTTTAGGTGGAGCCCATCCACTAGCTGTTTACGCTACATACCTCTTTAAGGCTCTGCATCCACCAACAAGGTTTGCTGTTCTCCTAAGCTCTTACGGTTGGGGTAGGGGTGCAGTAAGGCAGATTCAAGAGTTACTTACAGGATTAAAAATTGAGGTTATCGGTACATTGGAGGTTAATGGTCCACCTACAGAGGAGGATATAAGGCAGATTGTGGATGTTGGTAAGGCTTTAGCTAAAAAGATTAGGGGGGAGGCTTAACATGGGCGGAATAGTTGAGGAGGAGCGTAAAAAAGCCCTAAAAGAGGTTCTTAAGCAGCTTCATGCCGGTATTCCTCCGGGGGAGGTTAAAGAACGTTTTAGACAGCTTCTAGAAGAGGTTAGCCCGCTGGAAATTGCTAAAATCGAGCAGGAGCTTATAGGTGAAGGCATATCGAGAGAGGAGATTCAAAGGCTTTGCGATGTACATCTAGCGGTTTTCAAGGAACAGCTGGAGAAACAGAAGGTGGAGGAAGAGCTGCCGAGCCCGATCAACATACTCCTTGAAGAACATAGATTACTTCAACAAATAACCTGGAAGCTAATCTCGTTAACGGATAAAGTGCAGAAGGCTGAAAGCCCAGAAGCTGTTAGTGAGGAGCTGGCTCAATTAAGGCATTTTGTAGATGAGCTTTTAGATGCGGAGAAACACTATTTAAGAGAGGAAAACGTTCTCTTCCCAGTTTTGGAGAAGCATGGGATAACTGAGCCGCCAGCCATAATGTGGATGGAGCATAACCAGCTTAGGGAAAAGAAGAAGCAGCTTAAAAGGCTTATTGAAAACGTGGCAAACATGAGCTTTCCAGAGTTTAAGAAGCAGCTAATCGAGCTAGCCAACTCAATAAACAACATGCTTAACAGCCACATCTTCAAGGAGAATAACATCCTATTTCCAACAGCTCAACGCGTCGTCGCAGAGCAGGAGTGGATAAGTATACGTGCAGGCTTCGATGAGATTGGGTATTGCTGCTTCACTCCAGAGTCATTAATAGCAAAGCCAGCCGGAGAATTGGAAGAGTTGAAAGCCGTGACGGGATATACATTACAGTTTGAAACTGGGACGTTGACGAAGGAGGAGGTTGAAGCAATCTTAAACTCACTACCAGTAGACATAACCTTTGTGGATAAGGATGATGTAGTGAAATTTTTCAACAAAACTGAAAAACACATATTCGTAAGAACAAAAGCCGTTATCGGAAGAAAAGTGCAGCTCTGCCACCCGCAGAAAAGCATTCACATAGTCAACAGAATCTTAGAATCTTTCAAGAAAGGGGAGAGGGATGTAGCGGAATTCTGGATCCAGAGAAGCAACCGCCTAATTCACATAAGATACTTTGCAGTTAGGGATAAGAGCGGTAAATACTTAGGAACAATGGAAGTAGTTCAAGACATAACAGACTTGAAGAAGATAGAGGGTGAAAAGCGGCTTTTAGACTGGGAGGGTAAGGGTTGAAAACTGTTCTATTCGTCTGTATTGAAAACAGTTTTAGAAGCCAAATAGCTGAGGCTTACTTTAACAAGTATGCGCCAGAAGGCTGGAGGGCTTTAAGCGCTGGTATTAAGCCATCTGAAAATATTCATCCAAACGCTATTAAGCTCATGCTTGAAGAAGGTATAGATATAAGCTGCAAGAAGCCCCAACCCATAACTGTAGAACTTCAAGAAAAAGCTGAAATAGCAATAATCGTCTGCAGTGGAAGCCTATGCCCAGTTGTCTACATAAAACATATTGAAGAGTGGAACATACCAGACCCGGCCGAAATGCCATTAGATGAAGCTAGAAAAATACGAGATACTATAAAAGCGAAAGTTCTAGACCTCATTAAAAGACTTAAAGGAGCTACCTAGCAATAAACACCATCAACCACCCAACAGCTCTAAGAATGCAAATACGATGAGGAAAGTGATGAGTGGCACGTGATTTATGAGGCTTCACCATCATTTTCCTCCCCCTACTATCGATATGAAGCAATAATTGATGCTAAGAATGGAAGAATCAAATCAGTAAAAAGGTTGGAGAAATGAGTATAGAGGAGAGAGTGCAGAAAACAGAGACCTACATAAAGCAATCCCTACTCTATCTAAATAATGCCAACGAAGAAATTAAAAAGAAAAACTATGAGAAAGCAAGCGGATTCTTATGGGGGAGTGTAGCTGAGGCTCTTAAGGCACTTCTCATGGCTAGGAAAGGATTTAGAATTAGGAGTCGTAGCGAGTTCTGGGATGTTGCAAGAGAATTATCTAAAGAATACGGTGACAAGGACATCTACATAGTTTTCCATGAAGCAAACTCGCTTCACAGCAACTTCTATGAAGTAAGTCTTAAAGAGGAGGATGTAATGATTAGCTTCGAACACATACGTATGCTAGTAGGAAAACTCCTCAACATCACCCGCTCCGAACTCATTAAGCTAGTTAAAGAACCATACAAATCATGAAGGAAAGACACAGGAAGCAGTAGTATATCGGAAAGTCTTCTATGAATATTCATGTTAATCTATGTATTTGCTTATGTACTTTTAACGAAATACCAATATAACTCTACTTGAATTTGGATGAATATAATGGTTTACATCCAATGCAGTGGTGTAGAGTTTGAGGGGTAAGTGGGAATATAGGCTACTCACGACCGGTAAGCTTCTTCATCAATGACCTACAGCATCTCCAGTCTATCATCTTAGTTTCAGATTTTCCACAGCTTTCATGGCTACTCTATTCCACATCGCTCTTCCTACAGTCCAGCTTTACAGGATATAGAGCTTAGAGCAACAATTAGTATCCCAACTATGCCTGCAGGTAAGATGATAAATACTAGAATCTGATATAACCATATTATATGGTTAATCATCGTCTTCATGAGAGTTAACTTATTTCTTCTTCAAGCCCATATTGATGCTATAACTAGTTAAATACGTTAATGCAAAGAATACTTCTAAAATGCCCTCTCTGCTCTGGAAGCATGGCTTCCTATGGGGGTAGGCTCATGAGATGCGAGAATGCAGTATAGTAATGGATAGAGATGTTGTAGCAGTTTTAAACCTTCAGATGCGGGAGTAGGGTTCCCCAAAGAGCCCTCAATGAGCTGATCGAGAGGGAATGGTTAAGTAGGGGTAACGATTCACCACTCATCTCTACTTAACTTAGAACTCTCAAAATTGCCTGCTAAGTAAAGAAAGACCATTTACAAGAGTAAAAGTTATAAATAAGTTTCTCAGTTAGTATTTGAGAAGTTGGCTGAGGAGGAAGTTTGTTTTAGGAATGTTAAGCATCTGGGATCTTGGGTACTGCTGGGGGGAGCTAAGGGGGATTTAATACTTTCCAATAAGGATTTAACTTTCAGGTCGGGGATTGAAGAATTTAGAATAGAGCTTAAAAGAATAATTAAAGTGGAGAAGGGAGGATTCCTTGGGCTGCTTTGCCAATATATAACTGGATTGTTCTCCATATATCTTGATGATGGTAGGGTTGAGAGGTTTATAGCTGAGGAAAGGGATGAAGTTGTAAGAACTATAGGTAAGTATAAAAATATTGCTGAAGAACAATTAGCTAGGGCTTCTCAAGTTAATAGGCCTAGGGGAGTTACCATACTTGCAGCTTTAAGCCTTCTCGGAGGAGTTATAAGCTTTCTACCATTATTTGAACTACTTAAACTCTGGTATTTAATAGTGGGGTCGGGAATATTTTTCGCTAATGGTATTCCAGGATTTATTTTCGCCCTCCTCCTACTGGCAGGTAAAGGATACCTAGTAATAGTTGGCTTCCAAGTTGCTGGAGTAATTCTAAGTATTGCTAATGGAGCAATTATAGGGGATTGGAGAATCATAGTATATAGCCCTATAATAGGATTACTTATCCTCCACTACCTAACTAAGCCTCATGTAAAACTCTTCTTCGGGAGAGGTAGGCAAGCATTGTCTAAGCCTATAAAGCAATGCCCGAATTGCAGCTTAAAAATAGATTTGGAGGCAAAGACTTGCCCAGTATGTGGATTTGAACAGCTACCTACTGTAGTAAAGGGAGGGGGTAGTGGAGGAGCAGTATCAAAACTTCTAGTTATAGGAGCTGTTACGATGCTAGTTATGTTGATCATAGTGTTTTCAGGATTACCTACAATACTTATGAATATTATTCATAGCGGTAAAGCTGCATATAGTCTTCCAGTTAATGTGGAGGCACCGTCATTCACACTTACAGATATAAATGGGGAATCCTTAACACTTAAGGACTTCAGAGGTAAAATCGTTATTCTTGACTTCTTCGCAACATGGTGTGGACCATGCAAAACACAGATACCATATTTATCCCAGGTTTATAGGGAATACGGCTTCAGTAAGGTTGTAGTTATCTCCGTAAGTATTGATCCAGCATCCGATACTATTGAGAAACTTAAACAGTACGCTTCAGATAACAGTATAGACTGGATTATAGTGAGGGATACAGCTAAGGTAGCTGGGAAATATGGGGTTTCCGCAATTCCAACAATCTTCATTATAGATCAGGAGGGCATAATACGATATGCACATGTAGGCGTAACCTCTTCATCCATACTTCTAAGTGAAATAGAGGCATTAATAAGGTGATGGTGGAGTATGCTTAAAATGAAGTATATAACTGGGAAAATATGGATTCTACTATTAGCTATCTTCATCATTATGGTGGTGTTAGGCATTAATGAATATCCCGCAATAGAAGTAATTGTTAGAATTATATGTACATCATGTATAGGGTTAGGTAGCTAGTGATGAAGCTAGGCAGCATAAGAAGAATTATACAGATTAGCGTATTAGTAATTTCTAATATTGGATTTACTTCAGAATTTAAGACAGGCATTATCTGCCCATACCTATACTGTCACGGCTGCCCATTTGCATTCTTCGCCTGCCCAATCGGTGTTCTCCAACACTTCACAGCATTAAGGCAAATATCAATCTTCACAGTTGGATTTCTTGGAGTTTACGGAGTCATTATTGGTCGAGCGTTCTGCGGCTGGGCATGTCCATTCGGAGCCTTACAGGATCTTATCAGCCGCTTTAGAAAGAGGAGGGGGAAAGCAGCCCACTACACATTTACTAAATACATTGTTCTGCTTGGAGTAGTTACCTCAGCCTGGATTACTGGAGATACATTATTCTGTAAAGTATGCCCCTCCGGATCCCTCTTTGCAGCAATACCGTTCTACCTATTAAACCCAACATATCAAGGATTAGGACTCTACTTCTACATCCACATAATTACCCTCACTACCCTACTTATCCCAGTATTCTTCATCAACCGCTTCTGGTGCCTCTACCTATGCCCACTAGCTGCAATCTACAGCTTATTCAGTAAGGTAAGCCTACTAAGAATAAAGCTAGATAAGAAGGTTTGTAATGGATGTGAATCCTGTCTTGAAGCATGCAGTATGGGAATAAACAATATTAAGGAGGTTGAAGCCTCATCAAACTGTATAAAATGTGGTCAATGCATTGAAAAATGCCGTAAGAAAGCTCTAAGCCTAAAATGGAATTTGTAACAAACAGCTTTAATAATGCTTAGGAAATAAGCTTCCTTACTAGAATAGGTGAGGAAAATCTTTAAAGCTATTTACAGCCTAGTTTTCTCTATCTAATTAAATATATTAATTTCAAATATTTGATGTATATAGGATGGTAAATATGTATAAACGTAGCTAAGCTGTAAGATGTTAAGTTATGATCTCTACTGACTTTTACAATACTGTCAATATGTAGTAGACTTATAGAGTTTAAGGCTTAAATCAACAATACTGGTTAAATCTAAAAGTTAGGGTTAAAATTAGCTTACAATTATCAATTACTACTTGCTTATCAAAACCCCACCTTCCTAAAATAACCTCCCTAAAATAGAATGATCTATTTTAAACATCAAGATGAAACAGGCCGTTTCTATTACCACCATATGAAAGATTTAGGAACATAGAGTCACATCCCCAGTAATAAGTTGCCATGCAAAACACTAATCAACTCCTCTCAATCTCTCTTAAAAACCACATCACCCATCGATTTCTATTATTACCTACATATTAAAAAGAATACTTAAGATTAACTATTAACTCGATCCTAAATAACTCTTATTTTAATTTACTAATTCACTAATAAGTGAAGCATTATAAACATCAAGTACTTCACAACTCTACTCAAAATAGATCTTAGAGCTAAATATAGTTGTAGCTTAACAATTATTAAAGTCATTTAATAACATTTCAGAAGATAAAGCATTGTAGCAACATAATGTGTTGCTACTTACTAAGTTTCTAAATCATAGTATTAGTGAAAATGTATTTAAGACCTGTGGATTATATTGTATGGTGAATTGTTTGAATTGTAGAGGATTCAAAGATCTTCCTGTTGTTTTTGTTATGCCTGGACGTAGGCTTGCTGAGGTTGTTGTTGAGACTAAGGAGGCTATTGGTATTTTAGCTAGTATATCTGGGATTATGAGTGAAAACAGGGTAAATATAGTTTATTTACTTCTCAGCACTGATGGTTTTAAAGCTAGATTCCTGTTCTTTATAGATATTACTGATAGTAAAATTGGCTTAGATGAGCTTAAGGAAATAATTAGGCTGCAGCCCTACACCATTAGTATAGATGTTTGGAAGCCCCCAATAGATGGGGTAGTGTATGATGCTTTATGCTTTCCAACAATGGTTCACGGATTTCAATCATTCATTATAAGGTATGAGACTTTCTCATCAATTATTGAGGAGTTTAGAAGAAGAGCTGGGGAGGAGGCTGTAGCTTTGTTTTATCATTTAGGCTACTACTCAGGATATACTTATGCTGAATACGTTAGAAAACAGCTTGAGCCATTAAACCCCCCACTGACAGATATTATTAAGATAGCGTTTGATTTAGATAGAAGCTTCGGAGATTTTAATAGTGAATTAGTATGGTTAAACATAGATGGTGGAGAGGCAACTGTAAGGGTTTACGATTCATTTGAGGCAACACCAATAAGGGGGAGGATGAAGAAGCCATCATGCCAATACGTAAGAGGAGAGATAGCTGGAACCTTAAGTAGACTAATAGGTAGGGAGCTAATAGCAATAGAGGAGAAATGTATAGCTGCCGGAGATAAATACTGTGAATTCCATGTAAAACCTAGAAAACAATCATAGCGGATGGTAGAGCTAGATTATGAATACCTAACATATTATAAATAGGGTTAATTATTTATTTCAGCATAAGTATTATGTTGGAATATAGGTGGAGCTATTTTGTTTCTCCACGATAAATATGCTGAGGCTTTTACAGCTATCAAGTAGCTTGATGCTAAATACTGGGTTTAGATCTATTATTTGTCTCATTACTGTTGGAGGTTTAGTTTGTTGAGGCTATGTTTCTATTTCTATATCCGTTTATGCATCCAAGCTTTATTTCGTTTGAAAGTTTAGCTATTTCAGGTAGTTTTTGGAGGGGGTTGTTTAAGCTTTCTGAATATATTCTTGCATAGATGCTTCCTACAGCTACTCCGTCTGCACCAGCAGATACTAGGGATTCAGCATCTTCCCTTCCGGATATTCCGAATCCAACTATTACTGGAATATCATTCTCCCTCTTTACGCTTCTTATTATGCTTACTGTTTTCCTCCGCTTCTTTATTTTTGAGCCTGTAACTCCTTCAAGCCCTATAACGTAGATGAAGCCTGATGCTTCCGCTAATATTTTTCTAAGTCTCCTCCTGGATGTTGTTGGTGCAGCCTGTAGGATTAGGTGTAAGCCTCTTCTCCTAAATACGTTTAGAAGGGGTTTAGCCTCCTCTAATGGTAGGTCTGGAATTAAAACTCCTTGAGCCTTTACCTGCTTTACCTTATCTAGAAAGTTCTCTAAGCCCATTACGTACGGAATGTTGAAGTATGTAGTAACTATTATTGGTGTTTCTAATCCTGAATCTCTAAGTCTTCTAATACCTTCTATACATTTATTGGGTGTTATACCTGTTTTTAAAGCTCTTTCACATGCTGCCTTGAATACTGCACCGTCAGCTATAGGGTCTGAGAATGGGATTCCGAACTCTATGATGTCAGCTCCATTCCTACTGAGGGTTTCTATAAGTTTAATTGAGAACTCCTCATTTGGATCTCCATAGTATACGTGGGCCATATGTATCCCCTCCCTACGTCTCCTTAAATCCATTATTTCCCCATCAAGATCCATAGAAAAACCTTAAAATAGTATCTAGGTCCTTATCTCCTCTTCCAGAATAGTTTATAATAACTATTTCATCCCGGCTAAACTCCTCCTTATGTTTTAACACGTAAGCTATGGCATGCGCAGTTTCAAGAGCTGGAATAAGCCCCTCAGCTCTACACATCACCTTTACAGCTTCGAAGACTTCATAGTCGAAGACGTAGCATGGCTTAACTCTTCCAATCTCGCAGAGATAGGATATTTCAGGTCCTCTACCAGGATAGTTTAGTCCAGCTGCTCTAGTTTTTGAAGGCTTTATCTGCCCATACCTATCCTGTAGAACCTGCATTAATGCTCCATGAAGAACTCCTGGGCTTCCAAGCTGGAAGGCAGCGGAGCTATCTTCAGCATTAAGGCTTTCCCCACCACCCTCAACAAAGTATAGTTTAACGTTATCGTTAATGAATGGCTTAAATATTCCTAAAGCATTACTTCCCCCGCTTCCACATGCTACTATAGCATCAGGCATTCTTCCCTCCCTCTCCATTACCTGCTTTTTAGCTTCATTCCCTATCACGCTTTGGAAAGCTGTAACAATTGTTGGGAATGGATGTGGGCCAACAGCTGACCCTATGAGGTAGTGTGTTGTTCTTGAGCATGAAGCCCACTCCCTAAGAGTTTCTGAAACAGCATCCTTTAAAACACCTGAACCGGTCTTTACAGGCTTTATTTTCGCTCCTAGAAGCCTCATCTTCTTAACGTTAGCTGCTTGCCTCTTAATATCCTTAACGCCTATAAATATCTCTGTTTTAAGACCGCATATATTCCCAGCCATAACGGTAGCTAAGCCATGCTGTCCAGCAGCTGTTTCAGTTATTAAACGCTTCTTACCCATCTTCTTAGCTAGAAGAGCCTGCCCTAAAGCATTGTTAAGCTTATGTGACCCCCCGCAGAGTAGGTCCTCCCTCTTCAAGTATACCTTAAAGCCTACAAGCCTACTGAAGTTTCTCGCATAGTATAGTGGTGTTGGTCTCCCACCATAATCCCTTAAGAGACTCATAAACTCCTCCTGAAACTCAGGTGTTGGATATATTTTTTCGAAGGCTTCCTCAAGCTCTATTAGAGCCTGCATTAAAACCTCACCTACATACCTCCCACCATACATTCCAAACCTCCCCTTCAAATACATACCCTACCAACCCCTCTTATTTAACCATAGTCTCTGATGATTGTATTCTGTTGATCCTACTAGACTGGATGCTTTAATGGTTAGCTTTTAGTTCAGCTAGGCATAACTCCATAACCTTATCTCTTACGTTATCAGCTTCGCTTATAGCTGTTCCAACAAGTATTCCATCAGCATACCTCATCACGAACCTAACATCATCAACACATCTTATTCCAGATTCGCTTACTAGAAACTCTGCATCAACAATCTCTGAAAGTATTTCTGTCTTCTTAAGGTCTCTATCCTCTCCCTCACCATTATTTATCCCTACTAGTCTTGCTGATGTTTTAGATATGGTTTCAGCATCTTTAGCTGTATTGATTTCAACAAGAGGCTCCATATTGAAGCTTCTTCCAAGCTGTATTAGGTCCTCCATGTCTTTATGGTTTCTAAACTGGTCGGCTATTAGGAGGTATGAGCATGCACCCGCAGCTGCAGTTTCATATATTTGGAATTCCTCAACTATTAAGTCCTTTCTCAATGTTGGAGTATTGAATGATCTTGAGGCAACGTAGAGGTAGTGGAGGGATCCACGATAATATATTGGCTCAGTAAGTATGGAGATTGCAGCTGCTCCACCCTTAATCATCTCCGATATTACGGTTATAGGGTTATAGTAGAAGTGGTATATGGCTTTAGGGGATGCTGGCTTAAACTCAGCTATGAGTGGAATCTTGTCTTTAACTGATTTAAGTACCTGAACAATATCCATCCTCCTAACTCTTCTAGCCTCCTCAGCAAGCTCTTCAAGCTGCTTAATGCTTATACGTTGCTTATCGTAGAGTATGTGTTTACGCATATCGGCAAATATTTCATCCCTACCCATTCATATCCTCCATGAAAACCCAGCTATCTCCATAAGCTTCCTATAGGCTGAATTATCATCTATAATTTTCCCAGCAAGCTCCACTCCATCCCTAAAGCTTTTAACCAATCCCCCAACAAGAAGTGATCCAGCAACATTTATAAGTAGGAAATCTCTTCTAGCCCCCTTCTCCTCACCCCTCAATATTCTCCTAATTATTTCAGCATTACACTTCGGATTATCCTCCTCAGGCTTTAAATCCTCAGCTTTAGCCTTCTTAACACCGAAATCTTCAGGGGATACTTCATAAACATCTTTAACCCTACCATTCTCAACATCAGCTATTAATGTAGATCCGATGTTTGAGATTTCGTCAAGCCCATCTAAGCCGTGGACAACAAGAGCCTTAACGTATCCCAGCCTTGCAAGAACCTCAGCTATCGGCTTAACAAGCTCCCTCCTATATACTCCTAATAAATGAGCCTTAACATGAGCTGGACTTATTAATGGACCTATAACAGTATAGAATACTGTTTTAATTCCAAGCTCGCTTTCAGGCTTTAAAACTTTACCCATTACTGGATGGAATAGGGGAGCATATAGGAAAGCATACCTAACCGTTTCAATAAGCCTCTCAGCTTGGCTTCTCGTTAGATTTATGTTGATGCCTAATTCTTCAAGCACATCGGCACTTCCTGACCTGTGGGAGATGGATCTACTTCCATGCTTTGCTACAGGTATTCCTGCAGCTGCAGTAACTATGCTATTAGCAGTACTTACATTAAACGTTAATAATCCACCACCAGTACCGCAGACATCAATAATTAAATCATTAACTCTAGGCTTTACCACGGTGGCGTTTAAACGCATCCACTCAGCAATAGCTGTAAGCTCCTCAACATTAACGCCTTTAACCACTAATCCTACAAGAAAACCACCGATCTGGGTATCTGTTGCTAGATTGTTTTTTATCTCTTCAAGAACATTAAATATTTCAACCCTACTTAAAGCCTCCATTCTTACAAGCTTATCTATAGCCTCCTGGATATGTAGCTTCCCAACTACCATTGGGACATAATTCCACCAGAGCCTAATACTTAAATGAAGTTATTTAAATCTTTCCTGTACAAAATTAGGGAATACGATAACTTAAGGCTAAGTACAGTATTTCAAGTTTAAGGCTGCTCCATCCATCAAAACACTTAGAACCAGCACTTTCGTTAGGTTTACGTGTAATCTTTCAGCAATGACTCTAACTTCATGTAGCCTTTCAGCAGAGTTTAGGTCGTCTAGCTCAAGTCTCTATTATGGTTCTCCGGTTTAACTTCATGAAGTCTTCAGGCATGCTCTTCTCATGAATGTTGATTCGCCTTTGTGATGTAGAGGACTATAGCCTCAGGGTCGGCTAATACGCTGTTTAAGGCGTATCTTTCAGCTAAGCAGGATGGAGCAAGACCTGTAGAAGGTGTAGCTTTTCCTTAGACCATCATGATGTCTTCCTCCTCACGGGATGCATGCTGCTTGAGGTTTGAAGCATGTAAGCCTCATGAAATTCGGATTATCCTTATATACTCCTTCTTCTATATGTGCGTGTCACTACATCGTTTTTCCTGAATATATTGGCGGTATTCCTTCATAACGTTTCTGGGAATGGAGTTTTCAATTTTAAATCTTTAACCTTCTTCGCTAGTTCTTCGTCTATCATATACATTTTGCTGATTCCTCCCTAGCCAGCTCTATTAGGCAGCAGTCCCATGAGGAAATATCTAGCTCTGATGCTGAGGCTATGGCTTTTTCAGCAACGACTTTCGGAAGGTTTCAATAGAATGCTGGGGATTCGACAGATAGGGTTTTTAATAGGGCCTTCGCCACGTCGATACTTCCAAGTTTAGGTATTTCGTCATGATAATGTAGGCTTCCAGATAGGTGTGTTAAGTGATAAGAGTAATCTTTACCTTAGAACCTCTAAGCTATCTACACTTATAAACCTACATGAGCAGCAACTCCATTGGCCTTAGCTCCCTCCTTAACGGATCTATTTCTAGCCCAACCTCCTCAAGTGTTGTAATACCGAGTAGGTGAGCTACCCCGCCCTAAAAGGGGTGAGGCTTCCCCCGTTTAGATAGGCTTTACGCCCACCTCCTCATCTGAGGGTTCGGGGAGCTCACAACTCCCCCATCCCATAGAGCTCGTTACCCTATGGGCTATGTTTATGCACGCGTTCAAGTCTCTGTCGTATTCCATTCCACACTTCGGACACTTGAAGATCCTACCCTTGACTTGGGTAACATACCCGCACCTGTGGCACGTTCTAGACGTGTTCCCCGTCTCCTCTTTCGTTAAATACCTGACCTCTATGCCTTCGAGGAGGGCCTTGTATTCAATGATGGTTTGAAGCTTCCTGAACGGCAGGCTGTGGAACCTCCTGTTCAGCTTCTTGGACCTCTTGAAGTTGCTCCTTATCCCGTTCAAGTCCTCCATCACTATTGCTGGTTTCGGGAACTGTTTAGCGTAGGCGACTATCTGGTTAGATATGATGTGCAACTGCTGGTTTACTTTGCGTCTCTCCTTTCCTTTGAGTTCCTTCTTAAGGAGCTTCTTCTCCTGAAGCTTTCTCCTAACGTGGTTGTATAGCCCTCTTATCCTCTTGATCTCCTCGCCTCTCCAGAACTGCCCCTTCATGGGCTTGTCAGGGTTGTTCTTCGATATTGCTACTGCAACAGCTAGGTTGTGCTCACCTCTATCTATCGCTATCACGGCCTCAGGTTCATCGGGAACTTCGACAGTCTTCTTTAGAACGAAGTGGGCATACCACTCTCCACCGCGTTTAACCATCTCAACGGTTGCGAAATGCCATTCACCCCTGAGGACCTCCTCAATCCTCTGTTCCTGCCTTTCACCGAAGACTATCGGTAAGCTGATTCTTTCCCTCCTGCTCAGGCTCAGCGTCAGCCAGTACGGCGTCAGGACGTTTGTCGTCTTGGAGAATTTGTAGCACCTCTTGTCAAAGCGCATGGATATTCTTTTAAGCCTTAGAACGTTATCCTCTTTCCTATTTTTCTCAAAGCTCTTCAATATTTCAACGGCCTTGTCCCTCGCCGTCTGGATTAGGGCAGTGTTGAGGTCGGAGAGTTCTTTGGCTTTCTCGTAGCAGTTCTCGTGGAGGAAGCTCTTGGATCTAGAGTTGAAGTTCAAGTACCACTTCACAAGCCTAAAATACTCGTCGAGGGCCTTATTTAGGGCTAAGACCTTCAGCTTGTTCGGCTTGAAGACTTTCCCAATAACACACACCTGAACATCCTTCCGCAAGGGAACGTCCCCGAGGCTCTTAATAGTGGCGGGCTTAAAAGCCTTTCTCACCATCCCTGCCGTGAACGGCAAGGTTTTCAGTTAAAGGGAATCAATTATACATTCTGCAAATATAAAGATAAATCTTTCCCTTCAAGCAATAGGTGTGGCAGCTTAAGAAATTAGATACAATATGTTAAGCTGCTGACTATGGCATCATTTACATACTTATCCTCCGGCTCCAGGATTATGTTTACATTTGACTTCATTATCTTGTAGAGTTCAGTAACAGTTTCTCCATCAATAATTCTCCTCAAACTATAATTCTTCCACAGCACGTTCAACACCTCCTTAACTATTAAGTATACCGGAGAGAATTCATTATTAGGCTACTATTTTCTCTCAGCTAGATTCCTTACGTAGGAAGGAGGTGGAATTGTTGAGTTAATGACTCTCACGATCCCCTTACTAACTCTACTTGGGACCTTGGAGTAGCTTTTATTTCAAGTTTTGAAAGAGCTGCTATAACCCCCCTCATGTTTTCCTCAGCTTCAATCTCTCTTAACTTCACCTCAATAAATCTCCTATCTCCTCAGCTCAGTTAACTTTATCTTTATACTTGAGAAGCTTCTCTTTAACATCCCTTCTAACCTTAATACTCACAACAGACAATTAAACCACTATATACTGTAAGGTTGACTTAAACATAAAATAGGTTTACTAATATATTATTATCGGATTCTAATATAGATGTTGACGGTTTAAAGTCAGATTTAAGGTTAACTTATGCCTATACTGCTTTAGATATTCTTAATTTGCAGTAGCTATATTAGGAATATTGATAGACAGCATCTCCTAACACTTCTACTATACCTAATAACTTTAGACGTAAAGTCACCATAGGTAAGGGGAGAGAACCCAGATAAAGCCTAAGTTTACAGTACGTCCTCTCATGGCATAAAACTTATAAGAAATTTTCCCTCTATATTGTGGGAATTAAAAATGGAGGTAAGAATCGGGAATAGGGGGAGAATAACGCTTCCCCTAAAGTTGAGGAAGTTACTTGGCCTTAGAGATGGGGACTCCTTAATAGTTGAAGCCGTGGGTAAGGGTATACTTCTAAAACTAAAAGGGCCATCGTCAAAGGAGTTATGGGGAGTTGCAAGGTTAGAGAAGGTCGAAATAGAGGAAATAGAGGGGTCCTTAGGGAGGATGGGCTAGGTGTCCTTTGTGGATTCAAACATTTTTACGTACCATTTAGCTACAGATCGAGAATACAGTGAAGCTGTAGTAAAGTTTTTAAGTTGTTAATTAGTAATATCTTGACGTTGTATGCCTATTTACGTTTCTAAACGTAATGGATCAAAGGAGGAATTTATATATGAAAAAATAGTTGTAAGCTGCTTGAAGGCAGGCGCAACGTTAGAGGCTTCTAGGAAGATAGCTAAGATTGTTGAGGGGAGAATTCTAGATAAGGGAATTTCAGATATAAGCGCTATTGAGCTGACTAGAATGGTTCTTGAGCTGCTTAAAAGAGAAAATGAGGAGTGGTATAGAAACTGGATATTGTTTGATAAAGCTGTAAAGAGAAGAAGAACTGAGGAGGAGCTTAAATAAATCCTTTTTTACTTTAGGCTACATATGTTAGGCTCATAGAGCTTAGCTATTTAGCAGTTTCATATATGCTATTTCCCTATCCCTCCGGGGCTTCAACTTTTAGCTCTTAATGTATTTATTGATTTCTTAACAGGTTCAAACTCCTGAAGCATTACTTGCAGTACTTCTTCCAAGAACTCTACAAGGGATGCGTATCAAACAGTATCCGGTTTCTGTACAGAAGATGCTTCAGATGTGGGCATCTATGTGGAGGGTGTGGGTTGGGAATAAACAGGCAGCTTAATGTTGCAATAAACTTATACAGATGAGGGTTTTTCTTCATTTCAAAGCTCTTCGAGAGTTTATGAGGGAATGGAGTAGTTCACCCAGATAGGGGAGGGGGTTGATGAAGGCTTCAACGAACTCGGGAGGTAGGCTGTTGACACTCTCCACGGCTGAAGCCGGGAGATTCTCGGTTTGTTAGCTTAAGGCTTCATCCTGCCGAGTTAGGGGTTGTGTCAACACAGCCCCTGGATACGGCGTATAGCCATATCCCCGCTTGCTGGATCCTCCTCCACCCTTCTCGGCTTGGAGCCTTATTCCAGCCTTTGGACATTCAAGCCACATTTGAGCGACACGCTCAATACAACACTTAAGCAGATGTATTTAAGCTTATCGACATCCCACGGTTAAAACCGTAGGCTTTCTTGTCGATTTTATGTAAATTCCGGGAGCTATGTAAGTCTATTAAGACTACGTAGCTCAGAACCATGTGGGACAATATATTAGTAGCAGCGTAGATGAGGAGAATTGACATAAATGAGATGTACTTAAACGATGATGATTTCGATAAAATCCCGTAAATAAGAGGATATTCTAACCAAAATAGGATATACCTAACTATTATTTGATCCTCTTTTTCTTCTTTATGTTTTGTAGTGGAATGTTAAAGCATATGATGATGGCTCTAGGCCATGCTTTGGCTTACATGATTTTGTTCAAGGTTTAGAGTAAGCCTACGGAAGTATTCATTCCTACTTACCGAATTTTATATGGGAGGAATGATTATTGAAGAATTAAACTATAGGATGGCAAGTAGTGGATATTTAGAGGGAATTATGAGTTTCGCATTAAAATCAGGAGACAGTAGCAAAACTAGCAGCGTAGCTGAGTAATGGTCTGTGTAATTTCAAATATTTTTATTTCTCATATGATTTCTAAGCTTCTAAAAGATTTACATGTAGATGTCTGAATATATTATTGTGGACGTTATTTTGATACATGTAGGATCCGCAACTCTGCCTAGAGGCTATTTTATCAAAGTAGAAATGGGGTTGCATCGGTTAAGTAGTGAATTCAATCCTTCTCTTAAGAGTATACGTTAGAACAATCATAAAGGGTTGAGGAGGCCGAAGTTTTAATATGGTTCTTCTAAATATTATGTATTATGGAGTTGTGTTTGTGATGCTGTTAAGTTTCGGTTAAGGAGTATAGAGTGTTTAGTTAAAGTTTTTATATTACTATTTATGTTTAGTGTTATGAGGTTGAAGGGTAGGGTTTCTTTAGTTACTGGTGCATCTAGAGGTATTGGTAGAGCAATAGCGTTAACCTTTGCAAGGGAGGGGTCATACGTAGCTGTAAACTACGTAAGGAATAGGGAGAAGGCTGAGGAGGTAGTTAATGAAATTAACAGGTTTGGCAGTAGAGCGATTCCCATACAGGCCAATGTTGCTGTTAGAAGTGAGGTTTTTAAAATGGTTGATAAGGTACTGGAGGAGTTCGGTAGAATAGATATTCTAGTAAACAATGCCGGTACTACTTGGCGTACCCCAAACATATTGGAGGCTAGCGATGATGAGTGGAGGGAGGTTCTTGGAGTTAACCTACTCGGAGTATACTACTGTATACAGGCAGCGGCGCCGCATATGATTAAGCAGAGATACGGTAAAATAATCAATATCTCATCTATTGCAGGTATTGGTACAACAATGGGTGGGCAGGTTGCATATGCGCCATCTAAAGCTGCCGTTAATATATTAACGAGGAAGCTTGCATATGAGCTTGGACCATACAACATTAATGTAAACGCTATTGCTCCAGGACTGATTAAAACGGAGATGTTGGAGGTGGGGAGGAGTAGGGAGGAGTTGATGAGGATAATTAATGAGAGGATAAGCCTAACAGCTTTAAGAAGAATTGGTGATCCTCAAGACATTGCGAATACAGCTTTATTCCTAGCATCCGACGAGTCAAGCTTCATAACAGGCCAAGTAATAGTTGTAGATGGTGGAAGATTTGACTATCTAACCCATAGCATTTAAATTATTAGTAGAAAGAATTATTTAACTTAAAGCTTAGCTTTATTAGCTAAGTGGAAGCATGAAAACATATATTGAGGAAGTTGTATTGGAGAACTTCATGTCCTATGAGTATGCACGTATCCCATTTAAGCGTGGACTAAATCTTATAGTTGGACCTAATGGTGCAGGTAAATCAACAATTCTAGTCGGTATATCTATCGCTATGGGGCAAACATATACTGAGAGGGCTAAGAGGCTTAAGGAGCTTATAAGATATGGGAGGAAGGCTGGACGTGTAACTATACTCCTCAACAATGAATCTATAAATGGTGTTAGACCAATTCCATACAGTAAATCTGATACTGTCTCTATTTCACGCTATTTAAGGGATGATGGAACATACTGGTATGAGGTTGACTATAAGCAAGCACCTAAATCCCTCGTTGATAGAATATTTAGGAGAATTGGAATAAATCCAGATAATATTCTCATCATAATGCATCAGGGAATGATTGAGAGATTCAGTATTCTTACACCTCAAGACAGGCTACTTATGGTTGAGGAGGCTGTAGGAATTCAGGAGTATAGGAGGAAAGTTTTTGAGGCAAGTGAAAAACTTAACAAAATACTTAGTGAGGAGGAATCAGTAAATACACTACTTAAATCTGCAGAGCAGACATTAAGCTACTGGAGGGAACAGTATGAGAAGCTTAGGCAGAAGAGGGAGCTTTTAAAACGTAAACAGTTTCTTGAAAGGGAGGAGGTATGGGCTAGAATCGTTAAGCATGAGCTGAACATAAAGGATCTGAGGGATAAGCTTCATAGGAAGAATTCACTACTTCAAGATGTCATAAGCATAATTAATGAGAGGGGGGAGGCATGCAGTAAGCTAAGACAGATGCTTGAGGAATCCAGGTTTAAATATAGGGAGCTATATCATGATCTTATAGAGCTTGAGAAGGAGAAGATAAAGCTGGAGCTTACTGGAGGAGCTGGAGGAGGTGAGGTGGATAGGGGGTTGAGGGGTAAGGTATCGGAGATTGTTAGGATCGATAGGGAAATCTCCAGGATCATTGAGGATTTAGTTAAGAATAGTGTTGATGAAGCCATCTATAAGTTCCAGAAGAGGATTGTTGAGGGGGAGATTGAGGATTTGAGGAGGAGGATCGCTGATGAGGAGAAGGAGCTGCTCAGCCTAGAGCCTCTACGCGTTAAAGCTGGGGAGAGAATTGATACTTCAAGATCTCCAAGCGAGGTTTTGGAGGAGTTAAGATATGTAAATGCTCAGCTTATATTACTTACAGAGGTATCTGATGATGTTGAAAACATATACAGCAGCTACCTTAATACATATAATCAGCTAAGCGATAAAATCAATGTTCTATCAAGAAATCGTGAGGAGGCATTAAAAGATGTTGAGCTTAGAATTTCAGTATGGAGGAAGGCTTTAGAGAAAACAGTTGGGGAGGTGGATCCAGTATATAAGTCTATTCTAGCTATGGTTGGAGCAACTGGTCAAGTAAGGGTTAGGGATGTTGAGGATCCGTTAAAAGCAGGTCTTGAAGTTCTTGTCGGATACGGTGGTACACAGCCAACAGTTCTCGACGCATACACTCAAAGCGGGGGTGAAAGAGTAGTTGCCACAATAGCCTTCCTACTATCCCTCCAGCATCAGCTTAAATCCCCTATAAGAGCTGTTGACGAGTTTGATGTACATATGGATCCATACAATAGGGAGGCTGTTGCCAGAATGATATTTGACTTCACTAGGAGGAATAGTGATCTACAATACATAGTTATTTCCCCAAGCCAAATAGTATTTCAAGGATTACAGGCAAACATCATAGTTATACAGAAGAATAGGGGAGTATCAGAAGTATCAACAACCAATAAAATTTATTAGCATGCTTCTAAAACTAGCTTGGTGGTAGGGAGGGTTAATGCTTTAATAGGTTATGTGAAGACAGATCCCCACGACCACTTCAAGTATTTAGCACATCTAGATGACCTTATAGGAATTGCTAAAGCTGCAGGCTACAACCCTACAGGCACCGTTATTCAAGTACTACCTAAGGAAACCGTTAACTACGTTTTCGGCTGCGGGAAGGTTGATGAGATTGCAGACATTATTAGGGGGAAGATGATTGATGTATTCATCGTTTACAACGTTCTATCAAGCTCCCAACAGCTTAATCTTGAACGTAGGCTTGGCGTACGTGTAATAGATAGGTATGACCTTACACTTGAGGTTTTTGAAAGAAATGCTGACGATGTATTGTCTAAGATGCAGATTGAGCTTGCAAGACTTGTTAAAACATTCCCATACGAGAAGCTTAAAGCATCAATAAAATACCTAGGCAGTAGACCTGGATACAGCGCATCCGGCGAGTATGCATACCATAGTGTTGTTGGATCAATTAGGAGGAGGATTAAAAAGCTTCAGATAGAGCTTGAGTGGAGGAGGGAAATTAGGCTTAAACAGCTTGAGGAGAGGAGGAGGCTAAACATACCTATAATATCCCTAGCCGGATACTATGGAGCAGGTAAAACAAGCATATTCAACATGCTGACAAGACTTAACAAGCCTGTTCTAGGTATTCCATTCACAACACTTTCAAGCAAGTACTCATCCATTAAGCTTGTTAGGGATAAATGCCTAATCGTCGATACTATAGGATTCGTAGCTGGACTTGACCCTAGAGTTATAGATGCCTTTAAGCTAACACTTGACGATATAAGGTTCTCCGATGGTTTAATACTTGTTGTTGATGTTTCAGATAGCCTACAACTAATGGGGTTTAGAGCTAAAGCATGCATATCAATACTTAAAGATCTAGGGGTTGATAAGGATAAAATCATTATAGCAGCAAACAAAATAGATAAGGATATTCAAGATTTAGATTTAAAGATAAGATATCTGGAAAACCTTACAGATACCCCAGTAATAATACCGTGCTCAGCACATACTAAAGAGGGAATTAATGAATTGGCTGAAGCAGCACTTAAACTCGTAAAGCTTTACATTAAGAGATAACCATCCAGAATCCTTATAAGCTTAACACATTAATAATAGTGGGAGTATGGCTAGGAGGATAGCTTATGAAGAAATTTTGAAAATCATAAGTCTATGCGAAGCCGTTAAGACAGGTGGTTTAAGCCCCTTTGAAGTAGATATAAGGGAGAAGCTTAAAATCCTGAGAAGATACCTACCATACTGGAAGACTCTTGAAGAACTTATAAATGATGCTGAAGCATTCAATGAGCTTGTAACTGTTATAAAGCTTCAGGGAGATAGCTTAAAGAAGCAGGCTTCAATGCTCTACATGGATTCCAAGCTTCTAGAGGTAAAGATAAAAACCCTTAATAAAGAAGGCTTCGCTAAGGCGCTACTTAAATCGTGGAGACCAATAGTTGCTCTAGACCAGCTAACACCACAACGTATTCAGGAAGCTATTGACTACTGGAATACCCTACCCCCACTAAGGGAGAGAATGAGGAGAGAGGAGGTATTATTAACCCCTCTAAAAACCCTAACAATTGAAGAACTCTACAAGCTTAAAGTAATATCTCAAGCAGAAATAAAGGAGAGGATTAGGAAGCTGCTTGAAGAGCTTAAAGAAAAAGCTGATGAAAAAGGTGAAGTGGATTACTGGAGCTTTATCATGGGGGAAACATATGAAGAAACCTTTGAGAAGGCTTACTACGTAAGCTTCCTAGTATCGCAGGGCTACATACAGCTAAAATATGATCCAATAGAGGAGAAATACACGTTAAGTCTAGATTCTAAAAAAGCTGGTGGAGACACCTCAATCCCCATACATTTAAGCTATGATGAATGGCTTAAAGTGAAGGGGTATGAGTAGTGAGGAAGCATTAATTACACAGAAGATTAAGCAGGCAGCCCGTATCCTACTATTCCAGAAGCATCGTAGACCTGGAGTAAGAGGATATGAGCTTAAAAAAATTCTTGGGAGAAAATATCTTAAAATCCTAGATCTTCTAAGAAGACATCTTAACGATCTTGGTCTAGATATAAAGATTGTCTACGACCAGCCTGAAGAGCCTCAGAAACCAACAGAGGAACAGCTTGAAAAAGCATACTACTACGTTACTACAAGACAGCCTCCATCACCAGCAGAAGCCCGACTAAGCGGATGGAGGGTTGATGAGTTAGCAATACTATCCGTAACGTTAGCCTACATAGTGTCAAAGCATGGTAAAGCCTCAAGAAAAGAAGTTGAAGAAGTACTGAGTGAGAAATTCCCTCAAAGAATCATAAAGGTAACACTTGACAAACTAATATGGAGAGGCTACATAGGGGAGGATAATGAATCCCTATTCATAGGCTGGAGGTCGAGAGCGGAAATAAATCTTAAAGAACTAATTAAACAAATACTTATAAGAAAGTAGCTAAAACCATCCATTAAACATCTCCATCAAATACGTTAACAGCTCAGTTTCAGCTTCACTTCAGGCTTCAGTACCGGTTTACCTACCCCTTAAGCCACTGTAAATCATTATAATTACGTTAGGTATTGAGCAATGTTAGAATATTCTACTTGACTTCTTCCAGAAGTATTTCAGCCACCCATCTAGCTACTTTTCCAGATACATCTGGACATTTATCTCTATGACCACCCATTCTCTCAAACTCCTTATACTCTTCAGGATCCCATAAATTAAATGATCTTCCAAAAATTTTACTCTGAACATCCCTGCATATACAGCTTCCAAACTCCTCTACAAATCTATCATAAAGCTTCTTCGCCTTTACATAAGACTTAAGAAATCTACCCTTATCCATATCCTTCAACTCCCTACCGTAGAAAAAGCTTAAAGCCATAACTCCCCCAACCAGAGCACCACAACTACCACTCCCAGAAAGCCCTAAACCTCCAGCTAATGCATGAGCAGACTTAATCACAACATCCATGTTTCTAATCTGGAAAACCTCACATATCGCCCTCAATACAGCTTGAGGACAGCTTCCATAGTTAGCCTCATATCTGAAGGCAAGACTATAAGCCTTATCCAGCATTTCACCTCTACCCTCAATATTCATAGAGAAGCTAAACTAGAAACCTTAAAAGCTTTACGTCCAACAGAATACATCCAACAATTCATAAACTTGTATTATTCTAAGAGGATAAATAATAGTTAGATATTCGAGAATATGTAGGTTAAAGTTTAAATTCAGCTATCACCCTCTGTTAAGATGCTATCTACATCTTCTACATAGTATTTAATTCTACTAAGCTTTCAATAAGTTTATATAGGAGTTAAACCTATAGTTAAGAGTTGTTATGAGGAGAACTTCTTTACTCCTTATAGCTACTCTTCTTCTATCTCCATTCATACTCTATATTATATTTCAAGAGCTAGTGATGGTGAGAGGTATCTTTATTCTTTTAACTGATAGTTATGGGGTTATGTTAAGTAATGCTGATATTAGAGTACAGGTTGAAGCCCTACCCCTAGATAAACAGTTCACAACAATAGTATATAGGGGTAGGGTTAACGGTACCTCAATATTTATAGATTATGACTTAATAAAGGATGTTGCTGAAAGCTGGATTAAAACATATCCTAGTGATGAAGGGTATGAGACATCACTATTCATATCATTATGGATTGTTAGGGATGGAGATTTTTACAGCTTCCCCCTACAAACAGTAACATACAACCCACTAAAAGCATCAAGAGAAGTAGTATTAAAAACACTAAACCTAGACTTCAAATCAAACCTATGCATACCAAGAGAAGACCTAAAAAATTTAAGGAATTTAGGGATAATGCAGGAATGCGTGGTAGTATGGGATCCAGTACCTGAACTATCATGGGAAACATCAAGCTACATAGAAGTACCAATACTAATAGTAAACAACCAATACTCAAACAGCGGAGTAATAAACACAGGTATAGGTGGATATGCAAAGTATAAGGTTACATTAGTATTATGCGATAACCTTTCAGCTAAACTATACCAGGGAATAATACCTGACGTTAACCCACTAATATCAGGAGTAAGTAGAAGCGGATACTATAGCTATATTTACAGTAGATATGTACTTCCCAACCAAGTATACTACTTTTATATTAAGGCTAGGATAGGTCATGCTCATTATAGGGAGGCTATATATTGTGGTGGATATCCATACTATACTGGGAAGGAGAAGACCGAAGACTACGTTAAGGATATACAGGTAAGTGGAAATGATATAGTTGGGGGTGAGAAGCAGGGATTTCCAGCATATATGAGTAAGATACTTGATGGAAGTGAAGAGGAGAAATGTATCATACCTGGAACAGTATTAAGTGATGGAAAACTAGATGTTGATGAAAAGATTCAGTTTAATGAAATCTTCGACTGCTATGATGCTTACAATCAAGACTTTAAGATGGAAATACCTATAGGAATACCTGTAGGAGCAGTACTATCCTACTATTTTGGTATTGGTGGTGCTGTAGGCTCCTTCATGAATAGGCTTACAGCTATAATTCCCTTAGGATATGTAGGGGGAGCGTTAAAGAATCTTGGACAGGAACTTAATTTAGGATATGATGTTTATGAAGATATATACATATTAACCAGTAAGTATAGGTATGCTACTCCACAAGGAATATTTAAAGTACCCGTGGGAATATACTTTAAATGCTCCTAATCCAAGTATTCTTTTAATCATGGCTGAACTAATCTATAGCCCTATAATACCCTAATATTGGACTTCAAAACTAAAGTATAGAGGGGATAAGCTCTCAGACACTTTAAGCTCACCTTAAAACCTTATTTAAAACATTCACATAAGCCTTAGAGACTTTACATCCCTTACCTCTTAAACACTAAATTAAAATTCATAAGGATAAACACCGCCAAGAAAAGTTATCAAAGGCTTAACATAGCTCTAACCACCATTTAGCTTCCTATATCTGAAGGATATAAGTTAATAAATTGATTCCTTTCAGAATATTTTTATCAGTAATATATATTGATTCTTCTATTTATTTATGGTGTTTATGGGTTTTGTTGTTTTGATGAGGGATGTTTATGGTGTAGGTCTTTAGTATACCTTATCTGTAGAGTTCCGGAGTTGACATTGACCTTTAAGAAGAGCTGTGGAGAGTATTAATGCTAGGAGGCTGACAACTTAACACGTGAAGGCGCTTATCCTAAGTTGCTAGGCTCACCTTCCTTAACTTTTTCTAATGGATCATCCTTTAATCTCCATAATCCCTTCTTAAAATCTAGGAGCATTTCGCTAGCTACATAATCACTTATTGTTACCTCATCTATATATGAATTTACTATAATGTTTACTTTGATTTTTAGATTCTCTATCTCCTAGAATAAGTTCTAATTCAGCACTAAATTCATAGTAAGGATTAACTGTCTCTCCACCACCAGTATTAAGTACTACTGTTGTAGTTGAATAATGTGTTGCCGAAGTCCTAATTCTTTAGCTACATCTATCGGTACAGCTATATCCAAAGCATCAGATTCAAAGCAGCTATTAAGCAAAGCTACTGTCTCAACAATCTTATTTTCTCTTCTAATTTTAATTTTACACGACATGCCATAATTAGTTCACTTAATAACTAACTTCTTCATATATCCCAATTTTCTACGTGGTAACCGCTTTGAAATATATTCTTTAAGAATCTTAATATCTTCCTTAGCTGCATTCATAACTTATATACTCTATTAATAATTTACTTAAAACATCCATATATGTTTATTATCTCTACGTGTGCTTTAACTTAGTGGTTTTTAAGTAGTTATTGTATGGGAATTGGAAAGATTGTTTCTCTATTTGTTCCCTTACTAGTTTAACAGCTATTTCTGTCGGGTAGTTTCCATATACTTTAACTATCATGTTTGGGTTTTTCCATCCTAGCAATTTGCTTATTAGATATTTGTTCCAGTTGAAGCTAGATAGTGCTGGAACATATGCGGTATGTCTCTAGATATGTAGTGAATATGTGTAGATGGTTCTTCTTGCGGTAAGTGAATATATCTCTCCGTAATGTGTTATATACTTCCAATTCTTATTCTTTACATGCCATTACGTCATTAATGTTGAAGATGGTTAAATCTTCCTATAGTTTAATCAGTACCGCGTTTTAATGATTTAATAAGCTTTGTTAGGTTTTCCGCTATTTTTAAGGCTTCCTCTGCTTCTTCTTCTGTTATTTCTTTATCATCGTAATCCGCCTTCTTCCTAAGCTCGTATAGGCGTAGTAAAAGCTTTGCTTCATCCCCGTAACCTATGTGTTTCAATATGTTAGCTAGCTTATCATCTCTTCTAGGAATCACCATCTTCATTCTTACAGCTAGATGCTCCAACATTTTTCTAACTGTAAAGTAGCTTGCAGATACGCATTTATTAAGGTTTCCGATTTTAAAGTCTAGCTCAGCCTCCCTCATCAGCTTTTCCGGTTTTCCTGAATTTCTCAATGGTTTCACCATCCTCCCTTGTTGTTACTATGTAGCTTATTGTACTCTTATACTGCTCATTAACTCTAAGAGCTGCATCAGCTACCTTCAAGCTAACATCCCTATCCAACCTATCAACAACAACCAAAACATTACTATCATAGAGGAACTGCTTCCTAGGAAGATGTAAAACCTCAACCAGATTACCGTTAAGTAAGTCTGTAAGTATTTCTCTGAATTTACCTATTGCCTCATCATAATCACTCCAATCCTCAGGAAGATATGCTAGCCTCCTGAATTTCTCAATGGTTTCACCATCCTCCCTTGTTGTTACTATGTAGCTTATTGTACTCTTATACTGCTCATTAACTCTAAGAGCTGCATCAGCTACCTTCAAGCTAACATCCCTATCCAACCTATCAACAACAACCAAAACATTACTATCATAAAACGTTAACAAGTCGTCGGGAAGAGCTATTATAGAAACCAGGTTATCTGCTAGAAAATCATAAAGCAGCTCAGCAAATCTCGTAACTGCCCTCCACCAATCACTTCTAAGATCCAGTATTAAAGCCATAAGTAATTAGTAATCTAGAGTATTTAAAGATAATCTATTATTAGGAGGATTCAATAATTTTAAAGCCGCCTTTCAGTTTTACGATTAATCATGTTTGATGGAGAGAACAACTAGCTGAATAGTATTGTAACCATATAGGAGGCTCCGGCTACAATCATGTTAGATACTTCATAACCTTAGAATCCTCAACACCTATAAATGAGGTGAATAATTAATATTTAAATCTCGATATGATGAGGTTAATGAAAAGCTAATAGGGAGGACTCTAGCTGTGGAGGGTGTTGATATCTATGGGCTTCATGCTTTCCAATATTTTTATTATATCATCTATGCTGAATATTGGAGCAAAGCAATACTCATAGTATAGTACATTGATTTTTATCTCTGCAATTATACAGTAGTCCACCCCATATTTTTCATAGTATTCCCCAGTAAGATCAGTGTATGGAGCCCTAATATTTAGATATGCGTCTAGACCATTTACCTTTATTATCTTCTCTCTTGAACTATTTGTAATACGCCATATCGGGTTCTCCCCCATAGGCCCTATTGTTAATGTAAGTTCAGATGTGTCTATTCTCTTATCATTTGTACTGCTATATACAAGCATGATAATGTCCCCCACTTCTCCATCAAGAACCTTAGCATAAATTGTGGCTAGACTTAAATTCTTAGGGAGATATGTGGGTAAGTGGGGAATCCATCCTCTCTTACTCCACTGCTTAACAACAACATCAAGACTTACCTCACTAGCAATCTTATCAAATGGCATTGGACCATGTATTAGTGATTTCTCTCTAGAGCTTTGCATAGTTGTAGTATCTTCTGAATATTGATTTAAGAGGTTTCTATTTACTATAGTAAAATAGCTTACAGAAATAGTTATTACTACGAGAAGTATGGCAAGTAGTCTAATATTAGCCATTATCCGCCACCTCCAGCATAAAATTCATAGTTTGAAACCTCATTAACCCAGTAAGGATAATCCTGCCTTACCACATGTCTATCCCAAAGCTGCCAGTCACTTCCTAGCTTATAACATATATTCATGAAGTGTGTTCCATCAATGTTTATGGTGGAAACGGTTGTTTCACTAAGTGCTTGATAGTCTCTTGCAGAGTTAGGGTTAAGAATACCTAAATAGTAACTCCAACCATTAGAGCCACATATCCATACACCTGAAGATAAGTCCTTAGAAGCCCAGTAAGTATAGATGTTACCCTGATAACGGAAGCTAAAATATTGAATACTATACCCATTTACATCCTTTTTCTCCACGTATGAGCGAAGTTGATATTGAGTATCAGGAGATTTGTCATATCCTACCTGTATCCAGTATAATGGTCTATAACTAAGTATTACTGTTACCCATTGACAGTAAAATTGTCCTTGAGGAACTGGTTTATCAATTGTGTAAATATCTCCTTTAACACCACCAGGAGGAGGCCAACCCTCACTACCATAATAAAGGTATCCAGCATAAAAGCGTTCAGGAGAAGCGGAAAATAACTGTATAGTTAAAAATACTATTAGCAATGCAAAAACAATAATTACTAAACGTTTCATATCTACTCCATAGCTAAGTACTTAAACCAGCTTATATTTTTTTGAAAATAAAATTCTAATAGGAATCGCAGTTCTCCTATATTATTATTTACGATATCCCATCAACTTAGATGTTGGTAGAGTATTTTTCCCTTTACGGTTTAGTAATTATGTTTGTCTTCAAGCTTTACTTTTCAAGATGTAGCTTAACAGAAGCTATAAGGCTTTATCTATTAAGCTATACGTAGATTCAGCTATAATACATCCTATACTTATGTTTATGGATTTGATTATGGGACCTGGCAACTTAACGTATCACATCTAACATCCTAAGTTGCCACGTTCTGATTATGTATAGTTGTATTTAAGGGGCTTAAGGGAGTATTATGAAATGTATAAAGCAATTTAATGCTTATTTCTAGTTGGGGATGTTGCTGGTTAAATGTTTATGTTAAGGCTGATCTTAATTCATGTTAAAATGGTGGGTGTAATTTCTAGTTGATAAAAGTATTTGGTTTCATAGGAAACATTATTAATGCCTTGTAGATGTGGAAACAATAGAGGGATAATAATTAATTGAAGGAATACGTATCGGTAAGTGGTTAGATGTTGTGTAGAAGGTGGAAAATAAACATTTATAGTTGGGAAGTTAAGTATTCTGGTTGATGGTTTAATCAATGAATTTAATCCTATGGATGTATTTAGTATTCTGGCTTTAAAGATGAATATCGAAAGACTTATATCTGTGATTGAATAGTTTCCATTATGTCTGAGAAGGTTAGTATAAAAATATCTAGGGAGCTTTATGAAGCTATATTAAGGAAAATTCAGAATTATGTTGAATTTAACTCTATTGATGATTTCGTTGAGTATGTATTGTGGGATTTCCTCATGAATGAGGAGGAGGAATATGATGATCCATACGACTTTGATGGATCAATTGATGGTCTTCTAGAAAACGATGGAAAACCTATAAAGGGCTTCAGCTACCTTTAGGATGCTGCCATGTAGTAGACTCATTAAGCTAAGGCTTACTTAACAGTATCCCTCCAGTAATCCTGTAGCTTACACTTCACAGCTCTAATGTTAACTCTTCAAATAATTTTAAGCCTATACATTTCTACAGTATATGGCTGATACTTCTACATAATCGTATTTTTAATTACTGTAGAATCATTAATTTCCTATAGTTTAACTATTTACTAGTAAGAGTGTTTTGAAGTATTTTCTTGATTTTGTTTGTGTTTATTGATTGGATTGTTGAATGTATCCTAATAACTATAGATTTCTCATATTTAATCTTTTCTATTTCATGATGGAAAGACGTATATATCCTTAACTCTACAAATTACCTATGCTTGAACTGCTGAGTATAGTTATGTTTACATCATATTTCATTCAGCTCTTCCATGTAGCTGTTTCGGTTTACGGATTATACTCTAACGTGAATAGGGAGATATGGATTAATCCTCCTTTAAGCTATGATTCTAGAATCTGTGTTTTAATTCCGGCATATATGGAGAGTGTTGAAGGTATTGAGAGAACTTTTAATAGTATAGTGAGGCAGAGGTATCCTAGAAACTTAATAAGGGTTGTTGTTATTGCTGAGGGGGATGATGTGGATACTATTAGGAATATTGAGAGATGCTTACCGATCCTTAAGGCTTACAATATTAAGTATGATTTGATTATTAAAAATTCACCTAGAAGTAGTAAGGCATCATCTCTAAACTATGTTTTAAAAGATGTTTTTGAGGATGTTGTATGTGTTTATGATGTTGATGATGATGTTTTTGACGAGTACCAAATAGCTAAAGCTGTAGGGATGATTAATAGTGGATATGATGCTTTAGGCGTTAAGGTATATAGGGTTGGTGAAGGCATTCTTCAAAATCTTACAACAATAGACTGTATATTCTGGTATGAAATACTACTACCTGCACTATCAAGAATTCTCGGCTATCCATTAATAAGTGGTGAAGGACTATTCATAACTAGGAAGGCGTTAAATACTGTAAACGGTTTCCCAGAGGCTCTAGCTGAGGACGCTATGCTCTCCATATACTTCGCATCAGAGAGGCTTAATGTAGGATTAATGAATAGCATAATCTATGAGAAGGCACCATCAAAAGTTTTAAGTTTAGTTAAGCAGAGAATTAGGTGGCATCGTGGATACTTTCAATGCGCATATAAAACGTTAAGAGCTGAAATACCGCTTAAAATTAAGGTAATCCTATTAATAACGTATCTAGCTCCTATAGGCTTATTTGCTGTCAGTATAGCCTTCACCTATATAATCCTCACAATAGTAATGAATATAAACAACACCATAACACTATGGTGGAGCTTAGCTATAATTTTAGGATCCTTCCTCACCCCATTCTCCCTCATTGAGAGATATTATAAAGTAAGCTATACAGCTATGCTTCTATACACACCGTACAGAATCATGCTTGGCTTTATAGCTTTCCTTTCACTCCTCATACCTAAAGTTAGATGGTACAAAACTGTAAGAACATAGTCTAAGCCTTTGACATCTCATAGCTAGAGATATGCTTCATATCTGCTCTCCGCCAGTTTTTCAAAACAGCCGTAGCAGCATGGAACACCAGTACTACTAAGGCTTTACGCCTTTAGATTTATCTACTGGTTTAAGGATTTCTACAGTTTTCCACCCCATAAATCTCATTAAAGCTTAAGCTACAAGCCTACAAGATACTGCATCAAGCCATATACTGAGGCTAAAATTCACAATTCCATCCTTAAGATCAAGGCTTTCAGTTAAGATAAATATAAAAATTATTGAAGTTATCTGAAAACCATATTTTAGTTATTAATAAGCTTCCTATTGGGGTTTTCAGATAGCTTACTGTATATTTTTGTTTTTCTCCGCAGCAGCCTTCTCCGCAGCTGCAGGTATTTCTGGGAATTTCTCCTTCATTCTCTGCTCAGCTACTGTGTATGCTTCCTTCAAAATGTTTTGAGCTTCACCTGAAGCCTCTACTTCAAACCCTCCTGAGACAGCTACTCCAGCATCTATCATTATGCTGTTTAGGGTTTCGTTTACTTCACTAAGCTCATAGCTTACCTGAGGCATAACACCTAGAAGCTGCCCTCTAATTGCATTAACAACCTTCGATACAGGAGCTACTACTGCAGCTATATCTCCAAACTCCTGTATTGTCTGAAGCCTTAAATGAACCTGCTCAAGTGCAAGCTGGCTTCTGAGAATAAGGGAAGCAACCTTCCTAACTTCAGCACACTCCGCAGCATACATTTTAGCTCTAAGATCATCCTTTAACGATAAGGCATCCACACATTTACTGAATAACTCCTTATCCCTCTGCTGAAGCCTATAAGCCTCCTGTTCAAGTCTTGATTTAAGAGAGCTTATCCTATAGCTTACCTGTATCAGCCTCTCCCTTAATCCCGGTCCTGGACGCACAGCTTCCACAACCCTTCCAAATACGGATTTCCCCGGCTCACTCCCCCATTTTTTAGCAAAACTATTAGACATAGATATCAATACTACTACTCTACAGTCCTTATATAACTTACCAAGACATAAGCAGCAGCTATAAACTTAAATATGGAAGTATATGTAGCTGAATGTTAAGTTTACGGAATCATATAAGCCACATAGCTGAAAAATAATAAACTATGCTAATAGCGGGTTTGCTGTATCTATATTTACTTTAAATCTAAATTAGGTCTTAATACGTATCTCTATATAATCCTTAAATAGTAGCCAAAATACGAATATTCCTAGAATCAGACCTAACCCTATCGATATTCCCAAACCTACAGCATACTTTATTTCAGAGCTGAGGGAGGTTAAATCTATCAATACGATTATTGTTAGCAGTAATACTATCAATACTAATATATTTTCCAGTTTTCTCTCAATTTTAACGTATTTCATGAATGTATCTAGGCTAACAATAAAAATTAGTGTTAGTATGGTTATGCTGACAATTCTGGAGGCGTATAGAATTATGCCTGTATAGATCAGTTCATCAGCTATTAATATTCTGCAAATTATAGCTACCCCTATCATTAACAGCCCTAAATCAGCAAGAACTATTATTATTGTAGCTAGAGGTATACGTAAACCTCCAGGAATTAGCTTACTGATAAGCAATTCTAGATTAAAAGCTTTAACCATCCACCTAATGAGCCTATTTATAAGCTTGATTAGAATAAGGGTTAGTATAGCTACAATAATGGAGAAGGCTATTTTAGGGAAGATATTTATAACCTCCAGAAATATGGAGTTGATAATTGATATAAGCTCTTCAGGTAAAGTCAAAGATCCAACCACCTACACTAGGATATTAGCTAAACGATATATAAGGTAGAGTGCTGTTATTAGAGTGGTTAAGGCCAGTATTTGAAGAGTTAATCTAATAGCTTGTCTAGATGTTTCCATAGTGAACGTATATCCTATAACACCTATGGAATATATAAGCCTACCGTAGCCGTAAGCTGTTTTAACTGGAATAATGGCTGACTCAGGTATTGCTAGTAGTGAAATAGTAAGAGCTGATAGCTTATATATTGATGCTAGAAGGAAGATGAGGAGTAGATTATCTATATACATACCTGTAAGGGAGGCTATTAATAGTCCAATAGGGTTAGCTACAGCTAGGAGGGTTGATGCTTCAACCACACCTAGCGAAACTATGTATTTAGAATATATTGATAAGGCGATGAAGTTAAATCCAACAAAACTCATAGATAGAATAGCTGAATAGCCTAGATGAGCTGGAGGCCATGGAGTAAAGAAAATCAGTAAAGTAGTAACACTATTTATCGCCATAGCGTAAACATATTTTTTAAAACCTCTCCAAAGATATGGGCCAATAATACCTCCGAAACTTCCAGCAAGACTTAAAGCTGTAACTAAATATAGTGGTGTATCTATCTTCTTCAGGAGGGAGGGCCAGCCTAAGCCAACTAGGTTAGCACCAGCTAAGGAGAAGATAAGCATTATGAAGATATTAACCCTTCTAACCTCTACATCCTCACTCCTCAACCCATCCTGATGTATACTATAGCGTAAAGCACTCGATGGATATAGTAGTAGGGATAGAGAGGCTACTAAACCCATTAAAGCACCTGAAACATAAGATATATAGTAGCTATCCGGAGCCTTAACCGTAGCTGTAGTATATACAATAAATAAGCTACCTAATATCGAGGCTGCTGAACCAACAGCAGATCTTAAAATATTAACATCTATAAGTTCCTCATCCCTAAAGCTTAGAAACACAGCTAGATTCATTAAGATACTGACAGGAATAGCTATAGCCTGAGATAATGCATACATAACTAACAGTAGATTAGGAAACCCAACTATAAATGGAAGAATCATCCATAAAACCCTTTCACAAACATGCATTATCAACAACCTAAATCTAACACTACTGGAAACCAAGCTGGACCTAACATAAATCAGGTAGGAAATAAGAATACTGAGAAGCGCTGCAGCTAGATTAACATAGAATATAAGGTAGAGAGAATAATTCTGATATGTAAGCATAGGTATAAATAGATTCCTGGTAATAGCTACATAGAAGTTGCTGAAGAAAGCCTCCACAGCCATTAATATTCTACAACCATTCCCTCCACGCATAGCCATCAAACCAATTATTTAAGATATGTCTCTAGTACCATGCATCACGATAACTAGCTTACATATTCATCGCTACACACCAGTAAGTAACGCTGCTTATAAAGCTAATTCCAAACTCTAGCTTACACAAACAGCCATGGAAGAGTAGGATGAGAAGCTAGCGTATAATGATGGTGACCTCGACGATCTAGATAGAGTTATATAATCTCAGCTTAATATAGCTTAGTGGTATTGTGGAGGATGTTGATTTAATGCTTGCAAAGCCTATTAGGGAGGCTGCGAGGAGGAGAGGATTTACAAGGCTAACTGAGCCTCAGAGGAAAGCTATCCCCCTAATTTTGGGGGGAAGTAATGTTCTGCTTATTGCTCCAAGTGGAAGCGGGAAGACTGAAGCTGCTCTCCTACCTATTTTCAGTATGCTTATAGCTTCCCCACGTACTCAGGGAATTAAGATCCTATACATAACTCCTCTAAGAGCTTTAAACAGGGATTTATTGGAGAGGATTGAGTGGTGGGCTCATACCCTTGATTTAAGGGTTGCGGTTAGGCATGGTGATACGGAGGCTAGTGAGAGGGTTAAGCAGTCTCTAGCTCCTCCAGATATCTTAATTACAACACCTGAAACATTACAGGCTATACTGGCCGGTAAAATACTTAGGGAGCATCTACAGTCTTTACGCTGGGTTGTTGTTGATGAAGTTCATGAATTAGCAGATAATAAGAGAGGCTGCCAGCTATCAATTGCTCTTGAACGTTTAAGAATGATTATTGGACATGACTTCCAAATTATAGGGTTATCTGCAACTATAGGTTCACCTGAAAGAGTAGCTTCATTCCTCACAGGATCTAGAAAGTGTGAGATCGTAAAGGTTCCAGTAGCCCGCATGATTGATTTAAGCATAATTTATCCTAAGCCAAGCATTGAAGACTTTAAGCTTAGCGAGAAGCTTATCACGTTTCCTGAGGTTGTAGCTAGGCTTAGGGTTATGAGGGAGCTTATTGAGAAGCATCGCTCAACCCTAATATTTACAAATACACGTAGTATTGCTGAGATTTTGGCAAGCAGATTTAAAATGTGGGATTTAAATATTCCAATCAGCATCCATCACGGCAGCCTCTCAAAGTATTCAAGACTTAACGTTGAGGCTGAGTTGAAGCGTGGAGTCTTGAAGGGGGTTGTATGTACATCCTCTCTAGAGCTTGGAATTGATGTAGGCTCAATAGACCTCGTAATTCAATACAACTCCCCTAGACAAGCTACAAGACTTATACAGAGGGTTTGTAGAAGTGGGCATTGGCTTGAGCTAATCGCTAAGGGTGTAGTTATATGTATGGATTCCGATGATTTACTGGAGTCTATCGTTATTTCAAGAAAAGCATTAAACGAGGAGCTTGAAGAAATAGAGGTTCCTAAATCACCTCTAGATGTATTAACGCATCAGCTAGCAGGTCTACTAATATATAGGGGGAGGTGGGGGATTGATGAATTGCTTAACTTATTAAGAAATGCATATCCATATAGGGGTTTAAGCAGGGAGGAGCTGCTAAGCGTTCTTCAATACATGGCTAATAGAAAACCCCCACTTGCCCGCCTAGCTGAGGATAATGTTCAGCGTCCACGCCCTATCGTAGGGCTCTACCAATACTACTTCTCCAAGCTATCCATGATCCCTGAGGAGAGACAATTCCTCGCAGTAGATGAGGAGAGAAACATGCCCGTAGGACTTCTTGACGAGGTGTTTGTTGCTGAGTACGGTGATCCTGGAGCTAAAATCATTCTTGCAGGTCAACCGTGGAGGATTCTGTACATACATGAGGATAAAATATACCTAAAGCCTGAGGAGGATCCTTCAGGAGCTATACCTAGCTGGGCTGGTGAGGAGATTCCCGTACCTTTCAGCATAGCTATGGAGGTAGGGTTTATCCGTAGACTTGTGGAGGAGAAGGTGAAGGAGGGTTTTCCAAGAAGTAAGATTGTAGACTTAATAGTGGAGAAGTATCCTGCTACCAGGGATGTTGTGGAGGAGGGGCTGAGGGAGGTTTTTGAACAGATAGAGGATGGATATCCTATACCTACAGATCGTAGATTAACGATTGAGAATTGGGGTGAATACATTATTTTAAACTGTACATTCGGCCTACTTATAAATCGAACACTTGGCAGACTTCTCGCATACATTCTAGCGAACAGGTTCGGCTTCTCAATAGGTGTTTATCAAGATCCCTACAGGATTATTCTAAGAGCTCCATCCATACTGGGGGATGATGTGCTTAAAGCAATAAATGAATTAGTTAATTCACAAATTGACCAGCTAGCTATCGAGGCAGTTTCTAGAACAGGATTATTTAAGAGGAGGCTAATTCATGTAGCTAGAAGATTTGGAGCTATAGGGGAGGAGGCTGACTTATCACGTGTAGGATTTGATAAGCTTATGGAGGGATTTAGGGGAACAGTTATCTTTAACGAGGCTTTAAAGGAGGCTTTAAGCAGCGACTTCGATGTTGATGGTTTAAAGAATGTTGTTGAAATGATTAAAAACAAAACGGTGGAAATAGCAATACTCAGCAATAAGGAATCTCCAACACCAATATCACGTATCGGTATTTTGGAGCTGACATGGAAGACAGATATCGTACAGCCTAAACGTATCCGTAAACTCTTAATAGAGGCTGTAAAAGCTAGAATTCTTAATGAGAAAAGATGTATTGTATGTGTGGAGTGTTGGAGGTATGTTGAGGAGATCTACATTAAGAACCTACCGCACGACCTAGCATGCCCGGAATGCAGATCGAAAAATCTAGGATTAGTAGAGAACCCTATAGATGAGGTTCAGGAAGTAATGGATAAAATAGCTTCCAGCCAGAAGCTAACGTTAAGAGATAGGAGAATAAAGAGGAAACTTGTAAAGACAAGTAAACTAGTAGCCAGCTATGGAAGGACAGCAGCTATAGTGCTTTCATCCCACATATCCATTCCCGATGCTGAAAAACTCCTAGAGGAGATAAATGTGGAGGACGATTCCCTATACGAGAAAATACTTGAATACGAGAGGAGGAGACTATGGTTTACTACGGAACTACGCGGGAAAGCCTCCATTAATTAAGAAGCTACAATTAAAGCTACCTACAGCCAACATACACATGCGTAAAAGGAAAATTTAAATACTTTAAAGCTAAATAGTAAGTGGTGGTTTTATGATGAGAAATGGGGAGTATGATGCTGCTGGGAGGGATGTTGGGGGAGTTCTGGAGAAACCGGATCCAGGGCTTTTTAAAAGCCATGTAGAATACTATATAGAGGGGGAAGTATCCTATTAAGCAGGTGATCACATCGATAACTTCCTGGAGTATATTTACAGCTATGGATGCATACAGATTCTAATAAGGGGTTGGAGGGATAGCTTTGACTTGGCATAGAATAATCTTCGGTAACTCAAGAGATATGAGTGAAATACCTAGCAGATCCATCCACTTAGTAGTTACGTCCCCACCCTATTATAATGCGCCATTTGACTATCCGGGGCTTTTTAAGAGTTATGAGGAGTATCTAGAATTAATACGCTCTATCGCTAAGGAGCTATACAGGGTTCTAGCTGATGGAAGGATTGCATGCTTTGTCACACAGGATGTTAGGGTTGAGGGAACACTATATCCAATATGCTCAGACATCATTAAGATAATGATTGAGGAGGGATTTAAGTATAGGGATAAGATAATTTGGAGAAAGCCTGAGGGCTACATAAGGATAAGTAGGAGGAGCGGAATACTAGTTCAGCATCCATATCCGATGTATTTCCATCCCGACAACATCTATGAGGAGATAATAATCTTCCAGAAGGGTAATTTCAACTACTCATACGTAAAAAGTATGAGTGATGAAGTTCTTGAAGAGTCAAAAATAGATGTTGAGCTTTTTAATAGGGAGAAATGGTACTTAACTGTTTGGGATATAACAAACGTACTTCCATTAAGGGGAAGACTTGAGGAGGGTATAGCTGCTTTCCCGGAGGAGATACCGAGAAGACTAATAAAGCTGTTCTCATTTAAGGGTGAAACCGTTCTGGATCCATTCCTAGGATCAGGTACAACTATGAAGGTTGCTAAGGAGCTTGGAAGAAACAGCTACGGATATGAGATAGACTTGGAGCTTAAGGATATTATTCTGGAGAAGGTTGGATATTGGCAGACAACGCTAACCGGAGACACTATTGAATACAAGATTAGGGATGATGCTAAGAGGCTAAGAACCTTCCTACAGGAGAAGGTAAAAGCTCAAAGAAGCACTGCAAATAATAGGAAACAAACCCTTAATTAGAGGTATAGAGTTGTAATACATGCATATTGGAAAATATGAGGTTGAATCTCTTAGATCTACTTTCCAGGATCTCTTGAGCTTCAGGAAGAACTCATAAAGGCTGGCTTTAAAGTTCCTAAACCAACTCCACTCCCAATAATATATGCTAATTTTCGAGGCTGGATTTCTGAGAAGCCCCCAATAACTATTGAGAGACTAATCAATCCATCACGTTACGTGAATAGCTATAGAGATCTGGGCTGGGAGAAGACTATTAGGGATGGGAGGGAAGCCTACATAATCCCTGATGAGAGGTGCCTACTTGAGGTTGAATTAGATGAGGGAGGGATAAGGCTCATAATTAAACCTGAAAGCTACCATATTGAGAGAACATCAATTCGTCAAGTTGGACCTGAGAAATGGTCCAATTGGGCTATGCTCTACATAAACATCAAGGACGCATTAAACTTAGCGGAGAAGCTACTCGAAATAGTTAAGCCTCCAGACGACTTATGCAGAATAACAATGATCACTACTAAGGAGGTTCAGCAAGGAGGAAAGGAGGAAACCTACTTCTATGGGTTTAAAAGAGGTAACGGAATTCCAATTAAGGATTTCAGTTTATGTATGGGATGCTTTGACCATGTGATTAACTACCTAAAGAACGAGATAGGTGATGAGAGGATTGTTAATGCATTGAAGCTGAGACTTAACTATACTCCTGAAGTTGGAGGATTTGCAAGAATTGGTTTAGCGAGAATGGAGGGGAAGAAACCTCAATTCATGTTTAAGCTTGCATCATTCCCAATAGAAAGATCAATAAAAGGAATGTTGAAGGAAGTTATTCGTGGAAAAGCAAGGGGAAACTTAACTTATTGTACACATGAAAATAAAACTCACTATATATCTTTAGATTCAAGCTTATTCTCAAGAACTCTCTGCTGTATTAGGAGGGTTTTAAGGGGTGATATGCCTAAGAACAAGATATGCTTGGCTTGCTACAGGAAATTTAGAGAGCCGGAATGGTTTAAGGAAATTAAACCGTAAAACACTAGCCCACTCCACAACCACCAAGACCTAATCACTCCTCCCAATAATGCTTAATACTAAATCTAAGATAATTATGAGCTGCTGAACGCATCCTGCTTAACACTATTAACCTCCACCATATTTAAAGACTATAAGTCAGCTAACAATACTATTAATTCCTTTCGGAATATTTTTATCAGTAATATATATTGCTTCTTCTATTTATTTATGGTGTTTATGGGTTTTGTTGTTTTTGATGAGGGTTGTTTGTGGTGTAGGTCTTTAGCATATCTTATCCGTAGGGTTTCCGATGTTGATGTTGTTCCTTTAAGGAGGGCTGTAGAAATTGTTAATGCTAGGTTTGGGAAGGGTAAAATATATGTTGTTGATGGTGGTGTTAGGGAGGGTTTGAAGCCGTTAATTAAGCTACTGTTAGCTAGGGGTGGATGAGTGTTTTAAGAATTATCCCATCATATACAGCATATAGGCTTGCTAGAGGAGCTAATCTTAAATGTGGATGTAGCTATGGGAGGAGACTATTTATAAAGGGTTTGATTAGTCTAGTACTAACAGCAGTAATAATCCAGAAAATACCATTAGCATGGGGTAGGGGGGAGGGTAGGCATCCACTATCTAAGGTTAAGATTGTTAAGACATTAAGGCTTGAAGGAGGGGATCTTGAGGAGGCGATTAGGAGGATGAGGGGGAGTATGGATGTAGGTAATGTAGTGGATATGGATAAGATAGATTGGGGTAGGGCTATGGCTGCTAAGCATATATTTATTTTTAATGATGAAATCAATGTTTTACTAGCTGTAGGATCTTCTTTAGTTGATGGGTCTATGGCTGTAGTTTACTATGAGTTTGATAAGCCTATTGAGTGGCTTAAAACGGAGGCTTTAACAGCACAGTATGTTGATGGGAGAATACTACTCCCTAGTCGAAGTATAAATGGTAAGCTGGTTAATAAGAGTACTTCAACACTAAACACATGCCCACCTGATGAATGCTCATTCCCAGATATTGGATGCGGCCAGGACAAACATGCACAGATATATGCTGCGAAGTTAGTCTTGACTGTATGTTGGTCTGTAATCCTATATGCCATGCAGCGTGTTTTGAAACATGTGGAGGAAATTTAGCTTGCATTATTGCCTGTATGCTTGCAATCTGCGACCCGATATGTAGAGCTATATGTTGTACTAAATCTTATAAGGGATGTGTTTACTATGGTGGATCCTAAATATAAACCTCTAATTTACTTTTTATATTCAGCAATTCTTTTCTGGATTGCATTTCCTATTCTTCAGACTTATATGGTTTATGGAAGATTTCCATCTCTCAACGAACTTAAAAGATGGATTCCTACATACATTCTTACTATTACTACTTGTGCAATTATAATTATTGTTTTTCACATAAAAAAATGGTGGAAGGTACTTTCCATGTTAGGATGGATGGATTATTTCCTGTAGTGTATTTTTCATGTTACTAATGCTGATTAAATAATTGGCTTGATCTATGATATACTATACTTAAATGATTTAGTAAGTCTGTTCGATGTTTAGCTTGTGGCTTAATTTCGAAATTCGCAATTTCATCCATGTAGTAAAACGGAAAATATTCTCCCTAATTCATACCAATTTTGAACTATATTTTAAGTTGTTAAGTCCTTAGAGGAGTATTTTATTATTTCTTGAAGTTGCAGTGTTAGATGTATCGTATGCTACCCGATCAACCAAGACTATTCATCCTTCGAGAAATATTGGCTATTATTTATTAGAAGAAATATTGTTCTGCAAAAGAAAAGATTCATGCATTAGGTTTATGCTTTTAACGTTGTTTCAGCACGTGTTACAGAAGCTTCCTTATTCTTTCAACAAACTTCTTAACATCTTCTACAGCATATGTAACATCTCTTGGAGGCATCCAATTCTCGTAGAAGTTTTGATGGAGGGAGTTAGCTCTACTCCACAAGTGTCTAAGCTCAATGTCTTGAAGTTTCTCAGCAAGTTCATCAACAAACTGCCAAAGACTAGTGTGACTCCTAAGCTCCTTATCCTCCTTTGCAGCTAATGCCTTGACGATCTGAGCAGCAGCACCCCAAGCTTTTTCGGATGCTTGAATGTAATCTTTTTTAGCTAAGAGGTCTTCCATATCTTTCATGTATTTCTCCGATAGTTTTAAATGGATTTCAACTTTTGTCTCAGGATCAAGGGGTTCATTAAGAGCTTTAGATAGAGCCTCCAATATCAGTTCTTCCTCTGAAACTCCGGTTTTCTCGGACTCCTCCTTGAGTCTCTTCTCAATCTTCTCGGGCATTATAATCAAGAATTCTCCCTCCTACTTTTAATGAAAATATCTTATAAACTTTATGAAGATTGTTTAACATATTTCCAGTAGATGGTGTTCATATTATAATTTCTACTAATTATCTACTCATATCTCATACTACTTACTAATAGAACTATACAATAATATGTGTTTTTCAGTTAGCTATGAATGTTTTTTATGTTTATTAATGGTTTGAGCATTTAGAGTGGCTGTAGCTTTATATGGCGGTTATCGTTGAGAACCGTACTTTACTGTTGCATCTACTAGTGCCTTAATGTGCTCTATTGGCGTTTCTAGATGAAAGTCGCAGCCTGGTGAAACCATACTTACACCATCACCTATGCATTTACCTACCTCCTCCATAATTCTGCTTACAGGTCCTGGGAGGAGGACTTTTCCCGGGGAGATATTACCTATAACTGGATAGTTTATCTTTACACTATTTACAACCTCTCTTGCATGCTTTATCGGCGTTAATTCATCAACTGCTATAGCTGAACATCCAACATTAACCATTTTACCTATTATAGGTTTTGCTAAGCCGCAAACATTAAGAACTGTTGGGGTTTTTAAATGCTTAACGATCTCCCTTAGGTATGGGGTAATAAACTCGTCAAAGTATATTGGGGGAACTGTTGTAGCTCCCATTTCATGAAATGTGATGATGTTAGCTCCAGCCTCCTCGTAGGCTTCAGCTACTTCTATGAAGAAGCTTAATGATGATTTTAGGATTTCATGTGCTTTATCAGGGCTTCTCCTCATCAAAGTGAAGAACCTTACAATACCTACCACGTAGTTGCTTACACATGTGAATGGGGGGTTTAAATACACGTTTATAGGAGTCTTCCCCTCAAACTCCCTCCTCAAAATCCTTATAGCTCTTAAAACAACAGGAACTCTTCCAGCATCAACTACATCCTTAGGGATCTGCATCTTGAAGGGCTCCATGGAAAACTCCTTAACGTAGGGGTGTTGAATCCTACCTTCAGGATACTCTACCTTAACACCGAGAGCTTCAGCTTCAAGCAGCATATCGAACGGTAGGCTTACATTATCTAATCCACATATTCTATGAGCTGCTGAAGCTAGCTTAGCCATTTTCTCAGGATCCCTATGGGACTCAGGCCAGTAAGCATTTGTAGCCTTCATAAAATCTATTGTTGCAACACTAACAGTATTTACGCATGGAATCCTATCAATATCCCCAACTCTCCCCATAAGAATGTTCATAACTCTTTCATAGGAATTCATAATGTCTACCAGCATAAATCCATTTATTCTTTACTGCTGAAACCATATTCTGCCAACTTTAAGCTTAAACAGCTTCTCAACACTTACTAGCTTATGGTTTTAAGAGTTGAAGCTATTATCTTCAACCTATGCTTAGCGGTTTAGTAAAGTAGTTCCAGCTATTAATTTAAATCCATCACTCTGAAAGAATAGGTAATGTATATTCTCGTATTGAAGTTATCTACGTAATTGTAGTTTAAGATGCTGATTGTCTTTATGATTTAGCGGTAGATTTATAAGTTATAGTATTCAATAGGTTGACCATTTATGGTTAGGAACATATTGTTTAGCGAGGAGAAATGTAGTGGCTGCTGTACCTGCATGTTAACATGTTCATTTACATATCATAAAGTATTCAGCTTAAATATGAGTAGAGTAAGGATTTCTAGAGATGAGAGAAACGGAGGATTTAAGGCTTTCTTCACATCTGAGTGTACTAGATGTGGGATATGTGTTAAATCCTGCTTCTTCAATGCTTTAAAGATTGAGGAGGTGTAGTACATGTATGGATATGCGGGTAGAATTGTTAAGATAGATTTATCGAGGAATGAGGTTAAAAGCTATGATTTACCGCTTGAATGGTGTAGAAGCTATATTGGCGGTTTAGGGTTTAACACGAAGATACTATGGGATCAGCTACCTCCAAACATAGATCCCCTAAGCCCGGAGAATATAGTTGTGTTTAGTCCAGGAGCTTTTGTAGGTACTAGTATTCCTACAGCTTCCAGATGTGAGGCTTCAGCTAAATCCCCTATTACCGGGAGGTTCGGAACCTCAAATTCAGGTCTCTTCTGGGGCTTTATGTTGAAGGCTTCAGGTATTGATATCTTAATAATTAGCGGTAAGGCTGAGAAGCTGAGCTATATCTCAATTATTAACGGCGAGGTTAATATTAGGAGTGCGGAGCATCTTAAAGGCTTTGACTGCTGGAGTACTGCAGATTCTTTAAGGAGGGATTATGGAGATGTTGAGGTTGCATCTATAGGTCCAGCTGGAGAAAACATGGTTAGATATGCATCGATAGAGAATAATTACTACGATGCTTGGGGTAGATGTGGTTTAGGAGCTGTTTTAGGATCTAAAAACGTTAAGGCAATAGCTGTAGTAGGGGATAAACCTATTAGTATAGCTAACGTGAAGGAATATGAGGAGGCATGCAGTGAAGCCTATAGTAGAATTACATCCTACCCTCTATTTAACCTTTGGAGAACCTACGGTACACTGGTAGCTAGCGATGCCTATAGCTCGCAGGGAATACTTCCAGCAAAAAACTTTCAGTATGGAACAATAGATGGGTGGGAGAGATGCTTAAGGGAGAATCTACATAAATACAAGAAGAAGGGGATATCATGTATTTCATGCCCGATTGCATGCGCTCACTGGGTTGAAGTACCTGAAGGAAGGTATAAGGGTCTTAAACTTAAAGACTTAGAGGTTACATGGGTTCTTGAGTTTGGAGCCAAACTAGGACTTACAGACTTCGACAAGATAATGAAGTGTACGGAGGTAGCCTCAAGGCTTGGATTGGATTGCTGCTCATCAGCATCCGTTATTGCATGGGCTTTCGAATGTTTTGAAAGAGGTATTCTAAGCATGGATGATACTGGAGGGTTAAGGCTTAAATGGGGTGATGAAGAAGCTGTTTTGAAGCTGCTTGAAGACATAGCGTATAGAAGAGGAATAGGTAACATACTTGCTGAAGGTGTGAAAAGAGCATCCCAAATAGTTGGGAGGGGAAGTGAGAAATACGCATTCCACATAAAGGGTCTTGAAATACCTTTTAGAGACCCGAGAGGTAGATGGGGTGTATGGTGTTTCGGATACTTAACAAATATTCGTGGAGGAGACCATTTAAGGGTAAGAGCTCCAGTAGAGCTTTTCAAGCTCCCACAGCCTAAAGATGAGTATTGGCTTGAAGCATGCGGCGTGAGAAGAGAGGTTATAGATCAGTTAGATATGATTGAGGAATTTAAGAGTAGGGCATTTATAAATGATGGAGAATACATAAACATACCCGTTATGACTGTATGGTCTGAAAACCTGATAAGCATATACAACTCAGCCGGTATATGTATAAGACCCCCTGTTCTCGGCACTATAGGTCCAACAATAATTTCAAAGCTTTACAAAGCCACAACCGGAATAAATATTTCACCGGAGGAAGTTATGAAGGTGGCTGACAGGATAATTAGCATGCAGAAGGAAATGAATATAGCGATGGGGGAGACAAGAGATGAATATAGATATCCGGATAGATTCTATGATGAAGCCCTACCTGACGGTCCTAATAAAGGTAAGAAACTAGATAGGGAGGTAATAGATAGAATGGTGTCTGAATATTTTAAGCTTAGAGGATGGGATCCGGAAACAGGTAAACCTGGAGAAGAGAAGCTTAAAGAGCTGAAGATAGAGCCCTCCAAATTCTACGCGCATGTAAGAATCTAGCTCCTAAAATTTATATTTAAGTTTGTTACACTAGGTAGGCATGGATATTAGAGGGAGGCTTGTATTTATAGCTGGAGGTGGATACTTCGGCTCTATCGCTGTTAGATCCTTGAGGGAGGCGAAGGCTAAAATAGTTGTTGCTGATATTGATGGGAATTGTAGGGTTAGCAAGCATGTTGATAAGGTAATTAATGCTCCTACCATAGTTAGCCCTAACGATGGTGAAGCATATCTGGTGGTTCATGACTGCGTTAACTATCTTATCGAAATGGTTAGAGGTGGAGTAATACCTGATATTATTGTCCCAACCGTACCGGGCAACTTCATAGGTAGATTCTTTAAATCATACCTCGAATCTAAAGGATTTAGTGTTAATCCAGATTCCTCCTCGGTAAGCATGGTTTTAGAGGGTGGGATGCTGGATGATGTGATTCTAGATGTAAATATTGAAGACTGCGTTATTGTAGTAAGCTATATGTTGAAGGGGTTGAAATGTAGAACTCCATGCATACAGCCTGAAACCTGTCCAGTAACAGGTAGAGCTAAGAAAACACCAATGTACCTCCTACTTGAGCAAGCTATAAGCAACACATCCTACCCAAAGATTTTCCAAAGCCATTTAATAAATCCGAACATTGGAGGAATTCGGGGGGAGATAATCTATACATTCCTAAACGAATTTATTAACAGCTATAGGTCTAAGGTAGCTGTTGGAACTGCGTGTAGATGTCATGGAATAGTAAACTTCTTCAAAATATCTAGGCAAACCCAATACAGCTAACGGAGTACTTACAGAAAGCTTAATGAATCTCTTCAATCATAGCTTACAATCTAGTTTCAATCTGGCTTAAAATCGATGCTAGTTAACTTAGTTAGAGGTATTGTGTTATTCTCGGCTCAAGCAAACGTCTAGGCATTGCTCCAACAATTCTATCCACAAGCTTCCCGTTTTTAAATATTAGTAGAGTGGGGATGCTCATTATTTGAAAATGTGCAGTAGCTACTTGGTTCTCATCAACGTTTAACTTTCCAAACAGTATTCTCCCAGCATAGTCCCTCGCCATATCATCTATGATTGGCGCAATTATACGGCATGGAAGACACCATGGCGCCCAGCAATCAATTACGACAAGAGGATTTCTCTGAATAACCTCCATAAAATTACTATCAGTAACTTCAACAGGCTTATCTAATGCTTGTTTCCGCTCTTCAGAGCTCCTCATCAGATTCTTCAGCTTCCTATATTTTATCATTTCAAGTTCTTCATCATCCTCCACAAACCCACCCTAAGCCACTATACCTACATCCTTATAAATCTACTGTTAAACGCAGGCTTCCATAATTAAACATGTCAACAACTCTACCACTCCCTCCAAACTCTGTAGCTTAATTTTTCAGTAATATACCTCATTATAAATCGATATGCATACAATATAGTGGTGGAGGCTGCTTAAGCTTATGGGAGTTGTGGGTGGAAATTCATGATTGCTTGGATTAATCTCCAAGTATTGTTTGAAGTTGATGATAAATAGCGGCTAACATATCTCTTACGCTAGGTATAACCAACCGCTAATTAACAGTTCATCAGCTCCAAATCAGGCTTACCTTAAGATTGTGAAAGCTATAGGAACTGCAACTTAACATAGTATCTAGCTCTTAAGCTAATACATCCTATACTGAAAGATTTATATGCATTCCCTACTTGGAGAATAATGCTTTCCCACAGTGAGAAAGCCTTAAGGAAGCTTATGAATGGCTTTATGCTATCTAAGTATGAGGCGGAGGTGTATTTATCGCTAGTTAAGCGTGAACCATTAACTGTTGCTGAAATTAGTAGGTTAAGTATGGTTCCCCGATCTAGGTGTTACGATGTGTTAAGAAGCTTGGAGGCTAAGGGGCTTGTATCCTCCACATCGTCAAGACCGTTAAGGTATCAGGCATTACCGGTTAGGGTAGCTGTTGAGAATAGGGTTAACCAGTTGGTTAGGGAGTTTAATGATAGGAGGATGATGATTGAGGATATTGGGAGGGAGCTGGAGATGATGTCAAGAGATGGGGGGAGGAGGATTGAGGCGCAGTTCCTGGAGGGTAGGGTTTCATTCCAATCCTTAATGTTGGATGTTTTAAACGCTAAAGATGAGGTTTTAATTGCTAAGTCTAAGTCACCTGCTATGCTGGAGGAGCATTGCTGCAGGGTAATTGATGTTTTAAAGCGTGGAGTTAAGATTAGGCTTCTAGTCCACTCCATCCAGCTGTTTATGGATAGGGTTTTGGAGAAGGATGAGTTAAAGAAGTATCTAAATAGCCAGCTTCAAATAGGAAGTACTGATTTGGTACAGCAGCCATTCTCCATCATAGATGAGGAGATAACATATATCTTCTTCACAGATGTAGCTAGAAGAGAGGTCTTATTTGCGATTAGGGTTGAGGATAGAGTTTTCGCCAAGCAGATGAAGACAATGTTCGAGTTGTTATGGGGTAGGAGTAGAAGGCTGATAATGCAATACTAGTTATTCACTGCTTGTTAATACTTAAAGTAACACTAGATTTTTAAATCCTTCAGATGCCTCCATCTATGAATCTAGATAGATCTAGTGTTAAGCTTAGCTTAATAGCTATATTCTCAGCACTATTGTTTCTAGCAGCATTCATCGTTAAGATTACGGTAGGCTATGGAGCTATTGTGTATGCAGTAGTTCTGCTAACAGGTGTATTGATTATCCGCCTACCCTACGCAGCTACACTTACATGTTTAATTTCAGCTCTACTATATAGCTTCATATCCCCAATAAGCCTTCTAATGCTGGGAACATTCCTATCTAGAGGAGTTACAATCGATGCTTTATTCAATATCTTTAAGGTTTACCGGGACGCATCCAACCATAAATATAGGCTATACATAATTATTCCAGCTATGATATTGTCAGGGTTTGCTTCAGGTCTCTACCAATACTTCTTCCTAGTGGTCTTTATGAGGCAGCTAGTAGATTTCGGGGCATTCATAGTTTCAACAATATTCATAGCCTCAATAATATCGAATGCTGCTGCTGGATATATTGTACCTAAATACATTATGCCTAGAATTAGGAGGGTTATGGTCTAGATGGTTCATATAATATCCCTACTTAAAGGGAGGCAGCTAATAGGGGATAAAGCTTTCCTAGAAGCCTACACTAGAAGCGGGATAGGTGAGGTCTTCTGGATCATTACGGATAAATGTAATCTGAAATGCGTACATTGCTATAGAGATGCAGCTTCAGGAAGACGATGCGAGGTATCTATGATGGATTCCTTCCACATAATTGATAAGATTAGTAGGCTGGGTAGACCGCTAATATTTATATCCGGTGGGGAGCCGTTTACCATTCCATACTTAACCGATGTTTTAAGGGAGCTGAAGAATAGAGGGTTTAGAGTAGTTTTATCATCTAATGGAACCTTAATAGATGAGAATGCTGCCGAGCACATACTAGAGATAGGGGTTGATTATGTCGCGCTTCCACTATATGGTGGGGAGCTATTCCACGACTGTTTTACTGGTGTTAAGGGATCGTATAGTAGGGTTATGGATGCTTTAAGGCTGCTTAGAGATTCAGATGTAAATCTAGCTTTGAAAACTGTTATATCGAGAAGTACTCTCCCCAACATCAACTACATTCTAAATGAGGCGTTAAACAATGATGTAAAAATACTATATCTATGCGACCTACTTCCACTAGGTAGAGGAACATACCTATCAGGGGATGTATTAGCGAAGGATGAGTGGAGGCAGCTCCTTAATAAATTAGTTGGAGAGATTCTTGACTACGGCTATGATGTTGAAATAGATATTGGACTACATCCCTCCGCAGCAATCTATATCCTGAGGGAGCTAGGTGTTAACGTATTAAGTACATTAAGTAAAGCACCCTCAAGGCTAGCTCCTGAGGGTAGGGGATTCATATCTATAGCTCCTAACGGCGATGTTTCAATATCCCATTTCCTCCCCCACATGAAAATAGGTAATGTTTTAGAGAATGATTTAGAGCAGGTGGTTAATCATCCACTGTATAAAGCCGTCGGAGACTCTAACAATCTAGGAGGGAGATGTGGGGGATGTGAGTTTAAATATGTCTGTGGTGGATCAAGAGTTAAAGCATATGTTTATAAAGGCAACTTACTGGAGGAGGATCCTACATGCTTAATAGATTAAACTATGATTTCAACAATAAACCTCTACTAATCTTCTGGGAGTTAACTAGAGCATGTAAGCTTAAGTGTAAACACTGTAGGGCTGATGCAATACTTAACCCATTACCTGATGAGTTAAGTCTAGAGGATGGGTTTAAGATAATTGATGATATTAAGGGCTTTGGGAAACCATACCCAACCCTAATACTAACTGGAGGAGACCCCATCATGAAGAGGGGGCTTGAAGATATTTTAAGATATGCTTACGAAAACGGCATTACGTTAGGTATTGCACCTACGGTTTCAGAACTATTAACCGGTAGCATCTTAAAAACTATGTTGAAGTATGGTGTAAAACACGTATCAATAAGCCTAGATGGAGGGAAACCGTTCACCCATAACTACATACGTGGTTTAAACAGCCATTTTGAAGCTACAGTAGAAGTATTAAGAAAACTGGTGGATCTCGGCTTCAACGTTCAAGTAAATACTCTAATATGTAGACTTAACGTTCTTGAACTTCCAGAAATCGTTAATCTACTGCTGGGAATGAATGTTAAGGTATGGGAGCTATTCTTCCTTATAAGGGTTGGTAGAGGTGTTGAGGTTGAGGACCTAAGCCCTCATGAATATGAAGATGTTCTTCACTTCCTATACGATGTATTAAGCTATGGAGTTAACGTTAGAACTGTAGAGGCTCCATTCTTTAGAAGGATAGTAATTACCAGATTAAAGAATAGCTCAGAAAACCTTAGTGGAATTATTCGGAGGCATGGTCTCGGAAAGCTATACAGTATATTAGCTGCAAAGCTAAAAGAGTCTGTAGGACAACCAAAAACTTTAAACATCAATTTAGACGTCAGGAGACCATATACTAGAGATGGCTACGGAGTTATATTTATTGCATATAATGGAGATATTTATCCAAGCGGATTTACACCATTCAAGCTAGGTAATGTGAAAAATGAAAGCATCGTAGATGTGTATAGGAACAGTAAGCTCTTAAAGATGATTAGGCTATCAATGTTTAAGGGTAGATGTGGTGTATGTGAATATAGATATGTATGTGGTGGAAGTAGAGCAAGAGCATTTACGGTTAGGGGAGATATTCTAGATGAGGATCCTGCATGCATATACAATCCAGGTAAACCATTAACCACCGCCGAATAGTTAACTTTTATTCCAACTCAGTAAATGCTTTACGGTAGCTAGGTGACGTATCGTAAGCCTCACTACTATTATTCAGCTCACCTACGTATCGTCAAGTACATCTAATATGTCGATGTCTACACCGTCCTCTATAGATATTTATAAAAAGTTAGGGTTTAGATTTTGTAACTCTGTATACAGTATCTCCTTCACGTACCCTACCATTAACTTTCAACCCTATACTTTGCCCTGCCTTAGCGGTTTCGATAGGTTTATGTTCAATCTGCATTGATTCAACAGTTTGCCTAAGCATTGTAGTTTTACCCTTAATAACTATTTCATCGCCAACTCTTAGATCATCAGTAAGGCTAACAATACATACACTAATCTTTGGGAAGAAATGAATAACCTTACCAACAACCTCCTCAACTTCACTCATGAAAGCCCAAATTTAATACAAACCTAAGTATATAAACTTTTATAAGCTGCTAAACTGATAGTCTGCTACTGCATGTTTACACATAGTCGTAAACCCATCATCCCGCCTTAAGACTGAGAAAATAAAGTTCTATTCCTGAAGGATTATAAAATACACAGCAGTACCGCTACCTACAATTTATCTCGGCGTAGTTTACTTAAAAATCTATTTAAGCAATGAGAATACATCAGTAATGTGGTGGGTAGAGATTATGCCGGAAATTGAGCATAATTAACCACCTGTAAACTTAAGCCTTATCCCAGCTCCCTCTTTCACCTATGGTGAATATACCTAAGTTGTTAGGCTATTAGATAAGGCTTAATATTGAGCTTCTATTGCTGGTAAGGTGCTTGTAGGCTTAGATTTTGCTAATGGATACTGATTAAGTTAGGCTTAAGTGGGAGGGTATGTTGTTTAAGTCCTATCTGGAAATAGTCTTTAATGCAGCTAATACATCCTAATTCATCAGGTAATCAAGCTTAAATACAGAGTATTTATTGATAATGCTTACTATAAGTCTTCACCAGTACCTACATGGATTAAAGCTTAGAAGTAGGGCTTAATGAAATGGTGATTCAACGCTAGAATAGATGCTGATAGCTATCACCATGCATTAAGATAAATGTGATGAGGGATTCAGGAATTCTTCAACCAATAATGGGGATACTAAACAAACATGGATAAGCTGAAGAGCTAAATCAGGAGAATTTTAGGAAGTATATACCATGATGGAAGTAATGACGTACATAGTACATAATTAATCTAGGTAAAATTTATATGTAGAGTCTAAATATTATGGTTAGAGCTATGAAGAAGACAAATATTATATGTGTTAAAGTCGATGATGATATGCTTGAGGAGGTGGTTAAGATAGCTAATGAGTTTAAGGTAAGTAAATCGGATATTGTACGTATGGCTCTCCAAAAATTCATTAAGGAAAACAGGAAAAACCAAACTGTATAGATGCGACGTCTAAGCATTAATAGATAAATCATTCTGGAGGCTTCAACGCTAGGAACTCTATAAGTTATAAAGCGGGTATGTACGGCTTTAAGCTAGATAGGCTAATACTCAATTTATTTAATAGGCTTTAGCATTACTGTTACTTAGCTATTCCCCATGCCTTTAGAGCCTCATAGATCATGTTAGAGGCAACAGCCGCTAGAATTACTGACATTAACCTACTGCCTAGTAGGATTCCGTTTCTACCTATTATGATTGCAATATTGTTTGAATATCTTAAAACAATATATACCAGTAATGCTGCTATCAATCCCCCTACAAGGACGTTAATTAGGCTTTGAGTATTTGTAAGGATTATTAGTGTAGTCATTGTTCCAGGACCTACAAGTAGTGGAGTTGCTAGAGGAACTATTGCTATTTGCTCCGTATCTATGGTTTTCGTTCTTACAGTTCCACTGAGCATATCTATTGCTAGAACCATTAATAATACTCCGCCAGCAAGCTTAAAGCTCTCAATAGTTATTCTCAGTAGGCTAAGTATTAGCTGTCCGAATAGCGTGAAGGAAAATATCAGTGTTATAACTACTGTCACAACAGTGTTTACCAGTTTCTTCCTTTCAGATACTGGCAGCCCACCAGTATATGTTAGAAATGTTGGTAATGCACTTAAAGGATTTATTATTGCAAAGAGCTGAATTGAAATGTTAACTACCTGCATAGGGTTGAAATACATAATCTCATAAATCCCCTTAGTCGTTACCCTACTGTAGATTAATATTAGGATAGCTAGAGCAACTATAATTATTGAAGCTCTAAAAATCCTTCTATGTCTACCAGTAATTAGCTGATCTAAAATACCCCTATGCATACCCTCTCACCCATATTCTCAACATCTAAGATTTGATATAGCAATTAATTTTACGTATTTAAGCTCTTCCACAGTTAGACATTCAACTTAGGAGGCTGAAATACAATACGTCAAGTCGCCAGGTCTGTTAGGCTTTCCAGCGGAATATTAGACTTTAGCGTTAGCTTCATGTTTAGCTAGAAGCCTTCCCACCATTAATGCTATACATCCCGTAATTACAGCGTTTGTAGGTGCTGTAAGAATTGCTACTCCATTAAATGTAGCTATAGATGCTATGCTGAACATAGATACATCATCTACATTAATGATGCCTACAACAACCGGCATCGCTACTAGTATTGTTCCTCCAGGTATACCTGGAGAGGCGAAGCCCACAACGGTGGTGGCAATTGCTAATATTATGTACTGCATTAAGTCCATATGGATGTTCATGTATTTAGAAACTACGCTAATACTTACAATAACCCCTACAATGCTTCCAGCTCTATTTAAAGCAGCTCCTAAAGCTATAATGGCATCCCCTACATCTCTCTCCGCATCAAAATGGCTACTGAATATTTTAAGATGTACTGGAAGGAAGATATACGATGATGGTAGAGATATTCCTGCAATCATAGTTTTTAAAGCGTAAAGTAATAGCTTTCTAAAATTAACACCTAAAAACTTAACAATAATTAGAAGTATTATAAAGATATAGGAGAAGCTGAAGGTAAGCATAAGCGTTAAGGCTTCAATATAAGCCGCTAATGAATATACTCCTAGGCTATAGTAGAAGGATACACCGAACGATATAGAGACTATTGGAAGAACCTTAATAACCATGCTTAGAAAGTACATAGTGGCTCTATTAAGAATCACCACAATGCTTCTAGCTACGTCAAACCTTGGAATAATAGTTAATGAAGATACCACACCTAAAACAATAGATATAGGTATCGGCTTCAACAATCCCTCCACAGCTACTTCTAAAAGCATACTGCTGGGGAAGCTGGGCTTACCGCTCAACCCCCTACTTAACGATAACGTAGTAGCTGTAATAATAGATAATGTGAGGCATACAATGAAAAATAAAACTATAGTATAGTTAGCTATTCTAGAGCCTCCAGCCTTAATCGATAATGAATGTGTAAGTATGATAAATATGAATATCGGCGCTGATAAAAAGAAGAACTCTGTAAATATTGAGGCTATTACTTTAAGAGGCTCAAGTCTAAATGGAGTAGCATACGCGAGAAAAATACCTAAAATAAACGTGAATGGAAGAATAGATTCATAGGTAAATATACGTTTCACTTAATTAATAAACTATGAATACTATTAAACCTATCGCCTTAAGAAAGAGTAAACTTAAGCAGAGACCGCTCAACTATTATTGATTCAACTATGGTATCCACATAACTTTTTCTTTAATTATGTTATTATTAATCTAATTATGGAAGATTATAAATTCAACATAAGCAGATACCAACATGGAAGTAATAGTGAAAGAACTTAGTGAAATACCATAGTCAATACTGCTCAAGAATCTTAAATTTACCTTAACCATATGCTCATTAGTTTTTAATTTAACTTTAGCCTGCATAGGCTGCACGTAGTCCATCCTCCCGGATTCATCGATTCGTTTAGAAACATATCTACCGCTAAAACCTCACTAGTGTTATTTCTCAATCCTTAAGCCGTAATCCTTCCAACAGTTAAGACAGTCCAGCCATGCGTAAGCTTTACAGCAATACCTCCTCTCCACCACACGTAATAAGCCTAATATAGTTATCGAACTCATCTCAAAATTCTATATCTTATGTGTATGATTATTGATGCTATTGTTACTAGGGCTACATGTATCTTTAAGCCTCTTCTAAAACCCATAAAGAAACAACAAAAACAAAGAAAGAGAAGCTTAAATAGTTTTGAGATAAGCTCATCATATAAGTACATTTATCATCGGGAGCCGTGAAACCAAATACTTAAAACGTACAAAACTTAAACAGCTTAAATTCAATATTACGTTAGTGAGTAGTATGAGTCTTACTGTAAATGTAAGTTCCTATATTAGTTCATTATGCTATTCAGTACTTCGTGTAGAGCCCTATACATCATGCAGCTATTCATGTATGTACTGTTATGCTAAATGGTATAGAAACATGGATATAGTTAAGCCAAACTATGATTTTATAGGTGAGTTTAAGAGGTGTGCTTTGAAGCTTAGAGAGCTTAAGCTTAAAACCATACCTTTCAGAATGGCTACTCTAATAGATCCATTTCAGCCTATTGAGTATAAGTATAGGGTAAGCAGATATGTTTTAAAGATATGCTTAGAAAACAGCATACCCCTAATACTGAACACGAAATCCATAGCTTACACTTGGAGGGCATGGTTTAAGCTTATTTCAGAGCTTAGCAGTAAGGGGCTACTCCTACTACAAGTAACTATTGTAACACCTAGCGATAAAATTTCACGTGTAGTTGAGCCTAACGCACCAACAACTTCAGAAAGGTTGAAAGCCATCGAGAAAACATTAAGCGAAAACATACCGGTAGTAGTTAGATACCAGCCATTAATACCGGGAGCCTCAGATATAGATTCAGTAAGAGATCTATTCAGTCAATTTAAAGCATTAGGTATAAAGCAGGTTATTGTAGAATCTATTCGATGTCTAGAGGATGATATATTGTTTCTTAAGGGGGTATTGGAAAGTAGGGATGTATACGATTCAGTATGGGAGACGTATGCTTTAGAGAACGAGGTGGAGGGTAAATTAAGGAGGCCACCATTAAAATGGCGTTTAGAAATATTTAAAACAATTAGAGATCTAGCTGAAAGATTTAATATTGATTTCGCAACATGTAAGGAGGGATTATTCAGCCTACATACAGCTAAAAACTGTTGTGGAATTCACCTCATGGATGAGGAGAAATATGTTTTAAGACCTACACTCTACGAGGCATGGATAATCTATAAGAAAACAGGTAAACTACCATACTATGATGAAATCATAAGCAAATATGGAGGGGAGAAATACATTTATGGTGAAAAACTCAAAGCATATCCTAGAGCCTTAAGAAGAGGCTTAAAAGCACATGAGAAAAAACTTGCAAAAATACTTATTGATGAGAGAATCGTTAAACATATAGCTCCAAGCCTATCATCAAAAGGAGCCATCTAAACCAAAATCAACCAGCTAACTCAACCCTAAAGCCATATAGAAAACAAATTAGTCTACGATATGGATTTGGGAAGCTACGATGGTGGAGGTGGTGGCTGTACTGGATGCTCAGGTATTGAGAAGAAAGCTACAGCTTCAATTATTTTTGCAAGTACTAACACTATAACTCCCACAATAACTATTAGAAGTAAAGCACCAACAAAATATGCGGTAGCAGTAGACCTAAACAAATCAACATGTACAGCATCACTTATCCTATTATAGCTTTTCCTCAAATACAAAGCTGAGGAAACCATGAATACCCATACAATAACTAATGCAGCTATAATAGGTATGATGAGTTGAGGAAGTGGTTTTGAAGCTCTATAAGTAAGGAGCATAGTCATGAAGTATGAAGGCAGAAAAATAATGAAGGCAGCAACACCAACTACTCCACATATGATTGAAACCAACATATTCCTAAATATAAATGGGTCGTTAACAACATCTGAAATATACTTTACAGCAATAAGCACCATTACGGAGCCTACAACGGATAAGATAATACCAACTCTTGGTATAAACATACCTACAAGCGAAAACACCGCACCTATACCCCCAACTAGCTTAGCATCATTCAATGCAGCCATAAATAATATTGAAATCTTAACACATATAAAACTATCGTAAAGGTTTATAATGATGTTAAATTTACCTTCATTAAAGCTAAACCTATCCTTCTTCAAGGGATTTATGGAGGAGGATACTATAGGGGTGATTGAGCTCTAAGGTTATTGTGTTATCATTGTTAAGAAGCATTATCCTCTAAGATAAGTGATGAAAGTAAAACTCATACTTCATAGCTCTTACAGTCTACAATACTTAAGAATCCCGCTTTATCCATTATTCTCTATTTTATGTGCAGGTAAATCAATATCTTCACACATAATCGTTTCAACAATTCCTGGGAATGGTTATTTTAATTCTTCAGAGGTCTTCAATGTTTTCAATCTAGCATTTAAATTGTAGTGTTAACTTATTACATATGGAGACTATCTCATCTATTGTTAATTGGTAGACTCTCTTGTTTTCAGGTATTGATTCAGCTATGGCTTTAAACAGCTCCATACCCCTATTTAAGCCGAAGTCGTTTATGAGGCTTCTTCTCAAAACTGTTTTTACAATTCTATTTCTCTGGGAGAATAGTTTAATCAGTAAGCTGTTCAGAAGTTTTAAATCAACATCTACTCTACTCCTCGGGGTTATTAGCACTACCGAGTGGAATACTTCTGGTGGTGGGTAGAAGGATTCCGGAGGGTATGTACCTACAATCTCAATATTAGCTTGAATGTTTGCTGAAACTGTAAGTCTTCCGTAATGCTGAGATCCAGGATTAGCAGTAAGTCTTTCAGCAACCTCCCTCTGCAATGTTAATACTGCCCTCCTAAAACTCGTAGTAAGTATTTTGAAAAGTATTGGTGTTGAGATATGGTAGGGTATGTTTCCAACAATTATTGATGCATCAATATTTAAATCTAAGATATCCCCATGTATAACCTCAACATTTCCATAATTCTTAAATCTATTCCTCAAAACCTCAACTAAGCGTTTATCAATCTCTACAGCTATAACCCTACCTGCCCTCTCCGCAAGCCTAGCAGTTAATGCTCCAAGACCTGCACCAACATCCAAAACATCATCATTAATTGATGGGGAAGCATATGAAACAATAGTTTCAACTAAGCGTTTATCTACAACAAAGTTTTGGCTAAGTCTTTTACGGGGCTTTATACCATAAGCTTTAAGAGTTCTAAGGGTTTCCTGAAGTAGATCCATTAACATATGATAAGTAGAATTCTTAAAAACCTTACTATAAATACATCAACTTTAGATGCTTAAATTGAAATTCTTAATTAATGTGTTGTTCATAATTGTTGGGGAGGATAGCGATGTGAAATGTGTCATATATGATCCAAAAATTTATAAATTTTGGGTTATATATGATACTATGAGGAAGGAGGAAATAATCTCCATACTATCTGACTGGAACTTCTGGGGGAGGGGACTTGATACTGGAAGGGAGAGGGGGAACTATTTGAATAAAGTTTTAAGCTTTCTAGGAGGGGTTGAAAAGATAATTTCAATATATGGGGTAAGAAGAAGTGGGAAAAGCTTCCTACTTAGACAAGTTGCTAGGAAAATCTCTGAGGAGATTGGGAGAAACAACGTACTTTACGTAAATTTTGAAGAGGTAAGATTCAGCGGTAACAGTGTTAATACTCTTATAGATATCTATGATGCATATAGGGAGTTTATAAGGCCGAATAAGAAGCCTCTTTTAATTCTTGATGAAGTACAGGAGATAAGGGGATGGGAGAGATTTGTTAGAAGTTTACATGAAAGGGGTGAGGCTAGAATCATTGTTTCCGGTTCTTCAGCTAAGCTAATGAGTGAAGAGCTTGCTACATTACTTTCAGGAAGAGATATTCCGGTTGAGGTTTTCCCCTTAAGCTTTTCTGAATTTCTTGAGTTTAAAGGTGTTGAAGTGAGGAAGGTGGAGGATACAGTAATAAAAAGAAGAGAGATAATTCAGAAGTTAAGGGAATACATAGAGTTCGGAGGATTTCCTGAAGTTGCCCTGGAAAATAGTGAGGAGAGGAGGAGAGCTATTCTTAAAAGATATTTTGAAACCATACTGGTTAAGGATGTGGAGAGAAGATTTAAAGTAAGAGAAAGGGAGAGTCTTGGGTTTCTTGCAAATTTCTACATGACCAATATATCCTCCCCAGTAACCTATAGTAGAATATCTAAACTCCTAAATATACCTAAAAAACCATTGAGAGATTCTCCTCCTACCTAGCAACTTCAAGAGTATTATTCTTCATAAAAAAGTTTTCGCAAACATTAAAGGAGCAGGAAAAAGCTGCGAGGAAAGTGTATTCTATAGATACTGGAATAAGTAATGCTGTTGGCTTTAAAATATTTGAGAACTATGGAAAAGCCATAGAGAATATTGTTGCGGTTGAACTTATAAGAAGATACTCAACACTTCCAACAGTAAAGATCTACTACTTCAAGATAGATGAGAAAGAAGTTGACTTCATATTAATGGAGGGATTAGAAATAAAGCAATTAATACAAGTAAGCTATATCTCCAGTATGAATGAAGTTGAAAAAAGAGAAGTTGAAACCCTACTAAGAGCCGGCGAGAAACTGAAATGTAACAATCTAACCATTATAACATGGGATTTAGAGGATAAAATCACTACGGAAAGAGGAAGCATAAAGCTTACCCCTCTTTGGAAATGGCTTCTAAACCTATCCTAGAAACAATAAACATTAAATAGGAAACTCAAGATTAAATTAACAAACATATGGAAACCGTAAAATTTGCTTACCTATAGCTTAACAAGAAAGCCTGGTTTTAACCATGGGATGAATTGCTAATAAATTTAGATATAGTGAAGGGTTTCTCATATGTGAGCAAGCCGCCTATTAAGGCTAAGATTCTTAAGCTTCGAAGAGGTAGGGAAGTTTTCAACACTACCTTCATGAAGACAGGTCTACTTCACTCTATTCAACAACTAAACAGCAGGCCGGAAGACCTTAAGACGCATTGGTAAGCCGAAGGAGGGAAGTACTCACTAATCCTCAGAAGAGACTTCTATAGAGCTGACGCAAAGCTTACACCATACTGGCTTAAAATATTCATCTATTGTTTGTCTACATAACCGTAAAGAAGAAGTTGAAGAGTGAAAACTTTAAACAGTCTTAGCGGTTGACTTAGGCATAAGGTGAATTACCGCAACCGTGAACTCAAGCAATCCTAGCTAAAGCTCTACGAGAAAGAGCTTAGACACATCAAGAGACACCACTTCTATCTCAGAAAGCCTATAAACAATAAAGAAGATTGAGCACGGAGAAAAGCGAATAACCAACAACATACTACACAAGATTAAGTAGGACAATAGTTAATGAAGCTTTAGAGAACGATTCAATGATTATTCTTGGAAAGCTTAAGAGCATAAGAAAGAACAGCAAAGCAGAAAGTTTAACAGAAAGATAAACAACGGACTCCCATACCATAGATTAAGCCAATTCATAGAATAAAAGCCAAATGGATTGGAATAAGGATCATTAAAGTAAGCGAAAGAAAAACATCTAAACTATGCCACAAGTGCAAACATATAAGGCCTCGAGTCAGAAGCCTCTTCAAATGCTCGAAACGCAGCTATCAATGCAGTGCAGACTACAACGGAGCTATAACATATTAAAGCGTGATACGGCTATACACTGTATCCAGAAGCTGCCTTGATGCAGCCTGAACTCGGCAGGATGAGGCCATGAGGCTAACAAACCGAGAATCCCGGCTTAAGTTGAGAATAGTGCCAAAATCTAAAAGATGAGTTTGCAGGCCAAGGCATACCTAAGTTTAGAAAGACTTAAATGGCTTAGATGGATTTAGTGGAAGCTAGGGGTATTTATGGAGCTAGTGGAGGTTTGGGTTTTAAGGCTTTCCCATAGGGTGGCAAGAGATGTAAGAGTTACATCCCATGTAGCGTTAACCGCCCGTGCATTTGGAGCTAGGGGTATGTGTTTCTCGGGGGATTTTGACGAGAACATAATTAAAACCATTAGAAAAGTTACAAGTTTATGGGGTGGTGAATTTGAAGTTCAATACATAGAGAATCCTTTACGCTTCGCTAAGGAGTGGAAAAGGAATGGTGAAGTAATTCATCTCACAATGTACGGGCTTCCTATTAAAGATGTTATTGGAGAAGTAAGGAAGTCCATTAGGAGAAAGCTTGTAGTTGTAGGTAGTAAGAAGGTCCCACATGAAATGTATCTAATTGCAGATTGGAATATCTCAATAACAAATCAACCCCACTCCGAAGTTAGTGCATTAGCCATATTCCTACATGAATTATTTGAAGGATACGAACTTAATCTTAACTTTAAAAACGCTAAGCTTAAAGTTATCCCCCAACCAAGAGGTAAGAAAATAGTTAAGCAGCATAGCTAAATAGTTGCAGAAAGCCAGCGAAAAACATTAATTAGGAGTTAACCATCATTAAACTATGAATATTTAAATAATCGCTCTTTACTAAAATATTGTAGCTGTTATTATATAAATTGTCTTATGATTTCCATTATTGATAAGAATGAATTCTTATCAATTTTTCTTTAGCATTCCCCCCAACCCATTCCCCTCCCTAATGGTTTACGTATTCATGCCGTAGCCTAATCCGTTTAAGCCTAAGTATGATTTGAAGCTTCAGTATATGTTGTTGAGCCTTTCTGAATGCATCTATCTACTATCTTAATAGCCTCAACATTGCTTGGTGGAGTATAATCCTCATCAGTAAGAATTAATACTGTAGCTTTAAGCGGCCACTCGGATTTTGATGAGCTGCTTGAATATGTGGAAAAAAGCAAACCAAGGCTTGTAATAACAGATAACTATAGAGTTGGAGGATGCAGTAGCTCTTGCAAATGAAATAAGAAAAAGGCTAGGAATAAAAGCTAAACTAACACCATAAGCATTTTATATAACAACTATAAACTATTAGCAAGAAGTGAGAAAATTGATGTATGAAGTTGAGGTAGAATTCCACAAAGATTTTATTAAGGTTGAAGGAAATAAAATAATCGTTGGCTTAACTTCAATGCCTGAGAAAGGAAAGGCAAATTTGGAGCTTATTAAAAAATTAGCTAAACATTTTAAAGTTTCATCTTCTCAAGTAAGAATCGTAACAGGCTTAAAATCAAGAAAGAAAATTGTTGAAATAATTGGGGGTTAGATGAAGAATATAGTTAGAGTAGAGAAACACAAAATAGCATAATGGAAGCTGTTGCAATCATTTTGCGGAAAAAAGACCTAAAATGGTTTGGAAAGGATGGCCTAATAAATCTCGCAGAAAAATATGGAATTTCAAGGAGGCTTGGATTTCTACTAGATGCAATAAACTTTGAATCCTCTAAGCATTTAATAGAAGAAGAAATTATAAAAAGAATAAAAGAAAACGTGAAGGGAAGAAGCGGGGAAATGTTTCCTAGGGATGATGTCCTCTTGACGAGATTTCAGGAATTAAGTAATAAGCTTGCGCATCAAGCACTATTAATAAAAAGTGAAAAAGAAGAATTGGAGAAAATTAGTGGAAGGCTGGAGAGCTATAAAGAGCTGAGCGAAAAATGGGGTCTTAGAGTAATTTTACCAAGAGAAACTATAAGGAAAGTTTTAGAAGATTTTGGTGTCAAGCTTGCTAAGTAATGCTAGAATTGAAGAGGTTAGCTTAAGGGATTTGGAGAGAATTTGTAAAGAAGCGGAAAAATTCAACATGGAGCTTATTTTGATAGGAGGCTATGCTGTAAGAGCTTACACCAAGGAAAGAAGCTGGAGGTTCACGAAGGATATAGATTTCATTACAAGGAAAAGAGATTTAATAGCCTTGCACGGAGTATTTGATTTGCTGAAATATACTTTTGAGAAGACAGAGTATGGAGTGAAGGGTAGTAAGAAAATCGATAATGAATCCGTACAACTCCATATTTCTGTAGATAAAGTGATTGACTGGAGCACGGGGTTAGAATATCTTTTACCCGCTTTGTAAACTTAAGCATGTGGTTTAATTCTTCTGTTTGACTAGTCAATGCTTCTAATATGTCTTGGATGTACTTTAGCCATGTGTTCATGTAGGTTCTTTGATTTAACTTTAGCCCCACATAAACTACATGTGGTCCACTCATCTCTCCCTGCTGGATTCATCAATTCATTTAGGAACTCATCTACTGTTAAGCCCTTACTATGTGCTATCTCCTTAATTCTCTCAGCCGTAGACCTTCTAACAGTTAAGATTGCCCAACCCTTCTCAGGCATATAAACTATACAAAACCCCCTCTATAAATTTGACTATAGTATTTCGCTAAAGTTTTTTCTACTTTGTTTTCATGTTATGTATTTGCTTATTTTTATGTTGAATTTGTAGTTTCTATTTTTGAAGAATTTTTCTATTTCTTCTTTGAGTTGGTTTAGGTTTGTGAATAGTTTGTTGCTTAGCTCCATCTTCAGCTCCCTAAATACCTCCTCAACAATGTTTAGTTCTGGGGAGTATTTCGGTAAATATATTTGATGTATACCCTTCCTTAATGCCTTCTCATACACATGTTTTGAGCGGTGGGCTGCGGAGTTATCCCATACAACATATATTCTCCCCCTACCTACATGTCTTTTTAATGAGTATAGGAAGCTCATGGTTGTGTATTGGTTTGCTTTCTCCATAATCTTTATGAATGCCTTACCACTATGGGCGTTTAAGGCGCAGTATACGTATACACCCTCCCTACGTAGATTGTTAACTCTTACTATTGGTTTTGATCCTTTAGGTGCTAGAACTCTCCTCAACTCAGTATTGATGCTTCTCCTAGATTCATCTATGAATAGAACCTTGAAGCAGCTCATCAGCTCCCTAACTCTTTTTTAAAATCAGCCCACTTATCCTCCTCAGCCCTATAGTGTTTAGGTCTAGGCTTTATCAGTCTATATCCGAGCTCCTCTACAATTCTGTAAAGTCTTTTGAGGCTGTAGTCAACACCATTCTTAGATAGCTCAACTCTTAACAGCTTAACAGTCCAGTAGTCTACATCATATCCTAGAGTTCTTGGGTTTAGCTTAAGCTTCTCAGCTACAAACTCCTTCGATACCTTTCTAGGTCTACCACTTCTAGGCTTATCCCTTAAAGCCTCTATACCACCCTCCCTAAATCTCTTAACCCAATTGAATATCGTTCTCTTAGTTCTACCAACTGTTTTAGCTGCCTTACTGAGGGAGGAGCCATCATGAACAATCTTAACAGCTAAAATCCTCTCCCTAACACGAGCATCCTTCTCCTTTTTTAAAGCCTCAACCAGATCAACCATAAATATACTAGGAAACAGGGTAGAAAAAAGTTACGCGAAATACTATAGTCAAATAGGAGAATCAAACCACAAGCTTAAGTTTACAAGACGCTTTTACCAGAGGATATATTCAAAAATGCTGTTAAATCCTCTATAAAGCCGTATTTTGAAGAAAATGTAGGAATGGAAATTGGTATAAAGGTTGCACCAATTGAGGATGTTCTAATAATGAAGCTGATGACTGAAAGAATAAGGGATCATTTTGATGCGATAACAATAATCATGGACTCCTTTGAAATATTGGATTTGAAAAGATTCTGGAAGAATAGCAAGCATTCAAATTTAGATGAGCATTCACTATAGTCTGATTCATTGCTTGATGGTTTTAATTTCCACCATCTATATATAAGTTTACATAATGGTATGCAATATATAACTGTAAGGAGGATGAATGCTCCATTCATCCACGATTCATATTTTCCTGCAATTAAAATTGTAAGTTGGAAGAACATAGATAAACAGATAACGTATATAAGTATCGTAATAAGCATCTTCTTAGTATTTATAGGCTGAGCTTTTAAGTAAAGATATAGAGAGGAAAGAAGGAGAAGGGGAGAAAGATTAATCATAGATAATATCCATGACCAAACAATCTCCTCCACATTTCCTCTATGAGTAAATAAGTGAAGAAGAAAAATGCAGAATGCAAAAAAGATAATAGATATAATCACTCTTTTACGATTAAATCTATTCATGGCCCCTGATAATAAACACATTGTGAACCATGCTCATAGCAGCATACATAGTACTAACATTCATATATGTAGTAATACCAAAGAGGATCAGTCAGCATCCTACCACCATAAGATACCATATACAGTACGTAAAGTATTAGATAGCTTATGATAGCAGCAATCAATGAAATATGTTTAAACATGTTATAGTGTCTAGATATATTTCTTTATAAGCTGTATAGTTAATGGTGCTCCGTAAGCTACAGGTAAGAATTTCATCCACCATATTAATACTTCTCCATAAGACTTCTCTAAAGTCATAGAAAGTATTAAAGCTGTAAACCACCAGATAGTTACTAAGCAGAGTAAAGTAAGAACTTTTATAAAAGTTATTGGTGGAGTATATAGGTAGGGAATAGAGATTAAAAGGGGAATTATTGGTATAGAAACCAAAACTATCTTCAACCAAAGTATTAGAAAACTTATTTCACCATTAAACAAGTATAGAAAAATAAAGGAGGATAGCGTAGATATTTGAGCTACAAAAAACAGCTTAAATCCCAACATTAAGCTAAGTTTAGCCATATCAACCTCTACCCACTTCCATCAGGGTCATTAGCTCTCTAGAACCTTTAAACCTTACTTTTAAAAATGGATGTGAATAACTACTATTATAGCACATATATTTTCTTATACTAGGATAAGTATAAATTTTCTTGAAAATCCAGTATGGATCTACTAGCTATTGATTCTATATTGCTAGTGTATGGATTAATAGCATAAAGGATAAGCTGGTAAATAAAGTACGAGATGCTATAATCTACGTAGGTATGGAGGTAAATTCACAGCTCATTCCAGTAAGTTGAAAGTCTTCATATCTAAAATTCCATACAAAGCTAAACTAAGATGTTCTCACTTTTCCACATAGAAAACTAATAGTTATAATTGCAAGAATAATAATAGTGGAAGTGATGTTGGGAATCCACCCTATCCATTCTATGAGTTCACTAATAGATGGATATCTTCCATAAAACATATAAGTCCGGAGGATATGGGATGTAAGCCAGGAAAAGATCGTTAAACATAAAAAGTAGGTTAGATGCTTATATTTAAGACTCACCCCATAAAACATAATAATAGTTAAAATTGCAAGAATAATAACAGTATGAATGTATGTAGGAATCCATATTATGAGTTCGCTGGGAGATGGAAATCTTCCATAAACCATATAAGTCCCAAGAATAGGAGATGAAAGGATTGCTGAATATAAAAAGTAAATTAGAGGTTTATATTTAGGATCCACCATAGTAAACACATCCCTTATAAGATTTAGTACAACATATAGTTATACGCGTTGAAGAACAAATTGTAAATAGTTGGGATCAACATATAGTCTGGTTTATATTCAATATCTGGAGGTGAGGTGGGAAGTATAGCATATTGTATCTAGGTTAACATGTTATTCATCATGATTACCTACATGTTTCTCGGTGACTCTTTAATTTAATATATAAGTATATACCGAATGGAATATATGCGATTGTAAGATAAGGAATTCCAGCAAGGAACCTTCTTATATAGAAGGGGCTGGGGAGAGCTTCATCCATGAATATGGAATACATGAAAAGCTGCAGCTCTCCAGAGAGAAAGGGGATAATTGATAAAATTATTGTTTTAATAGTACTTCTCACAGTCTCCGTAAGATATAGATATATTAAGAAAATAGTGAAGGAGGAAACATTAACTATAAAAATCATTCGAATAATACTTATCAATCCCCTATCTGGAAAAGATACGATGTAAAGTAATGTCATAAGTACTCCAAAAGGTAAATACTTCTTAAAACTCCCCCACAATAAGCCGCCTCCATCCATAATCATGGACCACCCGATGATGTAGCGCAGACCCTACAATGTTCATAACAGCACTGTGTATACCAGCAATACAAAAACACTACTGGACACCACAACATAGCACAGGCAATACATGCGGGTAATCCTCCACTCCAACACACTCCACCACATGAACCAGTACATCCTACAAAAAGACATTGAAGTAAACAACTATCTCCCCCTCGGCAGCATCCTACTGCACATACGTAAGGGTATCCACCGCAATCCCAGTCGTTTTGGCATTGTGTTATGCATGAGCATTCACTATAGTCTGATTCATTACTTGATGGTTTTAATATTTTCTTACCGTTTATGCTTCTAGCTGCGGATATGCCCTCCTTTAGAGGGGTTATAAGCCATGCCTCTGTTTTAAGCCATTCTACCGGTTTTTCAAGTTCATAGTAGACTACGGTTTCAGACTTATTTATCAGTGTTGATCCTACAGCTATTAGGGTGTTTTCCTCATTGTTAAACTCTAATATATGCTTAGCAGCTATAGCATTGCTGGAATCTATCTGGCTTACATCAACTATATTTTTTACATCTATGCTTCTCCTCATCTTCTTAACAGCATCTTCAAGATCATTTCCTTCAAGCCTTAATGTCTTAACAATCTTAACCTTAGATAGTGGATGCCTACCCTCCCCCCTACCCCATGCTAATGGTATTTTCTGGGTTATTACTGCTGTTAGTGCTAGACTAATCAAACCCTTTATAAACATCCTCCTCCCATAGCTACATCCACATTTAAGATTAGCTCCTCTAGCAAGCCTATATGCTGTATATGATGGAATAATTCTTAAAACACCCATCCCACCCCTAGCTAACAATAGCTTAATTAACGGCTTCAAACCCTCCCTAACACCACCATCAACAACATATATTTTACCCTTCCCAAACCTAGCATTAACAATTTCTACAGCCCTCCTTAAAGGAACAACATCAACATCGGAAACCCTACGGATAAGATATGCTAAAGACCTACACCACAAACAACCCTCATCAAAAACAACAAAACCCATACCAACACCATAAATAAATAGAAGAAGCAATATATATATTACTGATAAAAATATTCCGGAAAGAATCAAGCTTTTATAGATAGAGAGTTAAATAATATGTTTAACCATTCATAAATTTTCTTAGCCTTAGTAGTTTAAATTGATTAATAGCGCTTTAGGCATGGCGACTTAAGGTTTCATATTCTACTGTTAAGTATTTCATGTTAAGTATTAGGTTTTGGTTGAGGATTTGGAATCTTTGAGGGTAATAGCCTTTAAGAATATGGCTTCTTAATTGCTAGGCTTCATAACTTCACTTTATATTAGAAGTGGAGGGTAAGGCTGTAAACTAAAGCGGTTTAGTGATGTTATGGAGTGGTATTCTTAGGGAATCCATGGTAACAATATTCTAATAGTAATTGTAAGGGTAAGTATTAGTAGTGTTGCTAGAAGTGTTGTTAGCTTATATACTTTAAGAGCTTCAGCAATTTTCTTATGGGTTAATTCCTCTTTAGGATCCCCTATACTGTAGCTATTTATTTTTTCAAGCTTTACGTTTAAAGCACCTGCTATAGCTGAGATAGGCCATCCAGCATTTAGGCTTTCAGTTTTAGAATGGTCTCTCAGCAATATTTTTAAGCTTCCCCTCCAGTTAAGCTTCAGAATTAGTGATGACGTTACTGTCAATATAGCTGTTAATCTTGCAGGAATATAGTTTATTATTGTATCAGCCTTAGCTGATACATATCCCTCATTCATGTATTCCGGGGTCTTATATGCTATAAGGCTATCCATCGTGTTCACAGCTCTCTGCAAGAGGGAGCCTTTAACACCTAGAAATGGATAGTAGAATAGCGGTGAAACATATCCATCAACAAGGCTTTCAAATAGGGATTCTATAGCTGCTGATACTACATGCTCCTCATCGAGAACATATACATTCCTCCTAACTATTTGTTGAACATAGTGTCTTGCAGTACTCCAATCCCCACTCTCCATCGACCTATAAGCATTCACCACTATACTATATAGTAGATTTATTGAGAATGTTGTTTTCAGTATTAGTATTGAAACTATAACATAAGCTAGAAAACATGTCTTTAAAGCTAAATACTGTATTAGAGTATATGTTAGAAGTACTGTTGAGACAGGTATTATAAACGCTACTAATCCATGAATTCTACTGGAGTTAGGCTTTACAATTAGTTTACTTATTGAAGTACATAAAACTACTGGATGTAGCTTTAATAGTTTCCCCTTAGGCTCACCGTAGAGGATATCTAGCAATATTGAAGATATAAGAATAGCTGAAGCTAATAAAGCCTCAATCATAAATAGTAAAAGTTAGGGATGCATATATTTTCATCTATTAGGCTTACATCTTTAAATCAGCATACCAAACCCCTCTTATTAATTCTTAGCCATCGGAAAACGCTGGAATCAAGAATCCTATCTAAAGGATAAATCCGATTATCGATGCTGTTCTTGAAAGCTCAATTATTGCTCCAAGAACGTCCCCATTTAAACCTCCGAAAGCCCTCCTAGATTTATAGACAATAAGTAGGGATACTGTCTGGGAAAGTATTAGTGAAGACACTCCCTGAATACTGAGTAGTAATGCAACTATAGCTGAGTAAAGTAGTGCAGCAGTAATTCTACCCCTTCTACCCTTAATCCTATCTATGAATAGCCTTCCAGATCCTGTCTGCATCATTGGTGGACCTAGATATGAGGCTGTAACAGCTGCCTGCATTGAGAATGTTGAGGCAGCTATATAGGCTTTAAAAACACTATATGCTGGAAGTATTGACAGGATCGCTAAGGCTACTACTAGGTTTAAAACTACTGAGGCAATAGCTGCTGAACCAGTATATTTATCGTAGAGTACCTCCCTCCTCCTCTCCATAGATCCCCTCACCATTAATGCATCAGCGAAATCCATAAGCCCATCAACATGGTGGAATCCAGTAATAAACATGTAAAACGTAAATGAGAGGACAGCAGGTATAGGAATTCTGAAGTATTGAGATAAAATAATGGCTAAAACCCCGGGTAAAATACCTGTAGTTAACCCAACAATTATTGGGGATAGATAAAAGTATTCAGCAGCATCATCAAGACTACAACTACCTACAGGTATTATTGTGAAGAATGATAGTAATGATTTAACAGCTCTAACAGGTTTAAACACTTAAGACCACGCCTAAAGCCTTCATAAGCCTTAAGTTGTCATCACCTCTCCTAACAGATATTCTAACGTAGCTTTCGTTCAGACCAGGTATTGTTGAAGCATCCCTAATAAGAATTCCATATCTTAAAGCTAATGTTTCAGTTAGTGTTTTTGAGCTGAAACCTAACGGTAGCTTAACCAATATGAAGTTTACAGAGGTGCTGTATGGTTTTAGCCCTAAATCTTTAAGCATAGATGTAGCTCTACCAACCTCCCTAACTATGACTCTACGGGATTTATCAATGTATTTTTTAACGTAGCCTAAATCCTGTAGAAGCTTACTGAACGAGTATGATGCTAAAGTATTTACACGCCAGGAAGCTGTAAGCCTCCCAAAATCCTTAGCCCTACCCGATACTGCTAGTCCAATTCTTAATCCAGGTGAGGCGAAAACCTTTGTTAATGATTTAACTACATGCAGATTCTCATAGGTCTCCACAAGCTCAATAACTGATTGGTTTTCAGCTGTGAAATCCATGAATGACTCATCAACAACAACTTGAACATTTCTTCTTGAAGCTTCTGAAACGATCTCCTCAATACCCCTCCTCCCGGTTAGGGTTCCAGTAGGGTTGTTAGGGTTACATACATACATTAACCCACCATTCATCCCGCTTAAAAGCTTAATAACACCATCCGTATCGAGGACGTAGCTATCACCAACATCTAAGTAGCCTACCTCATAAACCCTTCTATTAAGAGATTCTGCAATACGCCAATACTCTACGAATGATGGAGGAGTTAAAACAATACTTGGAGGATTAAGCATATAGGCTACTTGGAAAAGTGCTTCTGAAGCACCGTTAAAAACCTCTATAAACCTACAGTTAACGTTGAGTAGGGGGGATAAAGACTCTTTAAGGCTGGTATATGTTGGCTCAGGATAGTATGAGAAAATGTTCCCCCTAATAGCCTCCATTAAAGCCTTAACCAATAGCTTAGGGGGACCTAGCGGATTTATGTTTGAGCTGAAATCCATAACTTTACCGGGTCCACCGTAAATCCATACGTTACCTCCATGAATCAACTCTACCACCACACAAAATACTTCTTACAAGCTGAAGCTCACTTAAAGTATTTACGTTTAAAAGCCTAATCGACCATTCTATAACTAGGCTACTATATGATGACTCAACACCTAGCTTAATCGGTGACTTAACTATAGATATACCTGTAGGCTGATGTTTACAATCTATCGGTGAAATACTTTGAGGATCTGAAAACCTAGCATAGCTATCCAAAGGCGTAACAACAGTTACTATTTGGGAATTTATTTTGGTAGATTCATTAATTATCCTATCTATTAGCTCAGCACTTATTAATGGTAGGTCTGAAGCTATAACTAGGCATGGCGTATAGTTGGATGAGGCTTCAGCAACATCATGCTCATATCCAAGCCCACTCGTCTCAACAACTCTGAAACCCTTAGATTCAGCCCATCTACGTGTATCCAAAGTATATCTTGATGTAGCGATTATTATTTCATCTACTCCACAAGCTTTTCTCAAGGCTTCAGTAACCCATTCAATCATCGGCTTACCGCAAACATCAACTAGAGGCTTTTCACTAATCCCAATCCTCCTTCCAATACCTCCAGCCATTACTATAGCCTTCATAACCCTCCACGACTATAAATCCTAGATGTTACACCAGCTATTAATGAGGCTACTACATCATCTATGAATGGTGGAAGCTTTGAAAGTATTCCAGGCTTCTTAGTATCATATCTGTAAAGCTCGAAAACAGCATTCCAGCCATTAAGGTATAGAGCTAGGGATAATGCTAAAACCTCATCTGAAACAAGATTTACCGGGTCTGAAATGTATTGTTGAGGCTTTAACCCAGGTATAAGCCCTATTCTTGCATCCTCATCAAGCCTTAAAGCAGCATCAACAATACTTACAACGTTAACATCCTCTAAACATCTTAACAGCTCACTCTTAATCAACTCGTAGGCTTCATCCATCTCTAATCCACTCCAAGGTATGAAGAGGGTTAAAGCTGTGTTAATAATGTCGTCAAGCCTAATCCCCCTCTCCTCAAGTCTTTTAATCATTGATCTATCCTGTCTGAAACCCCAGTTCTCAGCTCCCTTAATAATAGCCTTATAGACAAGTCTGGATACAAGGCTTCCTATAGGTGTAAGCTGACCAGTATAAATTCTGGTAGGAGGCTTTCTAAGAGAAGCTGTAACTATAGCATCTGTTGATGTACCTATAGCGTATGTTGATCCATGCCTTAAATCCAAGTCATGAACAGCAGATACTTTAGCCTCAGCTACTGTTTTAACAAGCTCAACTAATCCATTATCCTGAATATCTCTATCCACAACTACAAGAATATTTATTGTTGAGAAGCCTTTACTGGAGCCATTATGCATGATGCTAACAGGATTACTAAGCCCAACAGTTACTGTAGTAAGGCAGGATACATCGTCAAAGCTATCCTCAACAACCACGTAGTTTCTTGAAACAGGAACAGCTGTAAGAAATACTGATGACTCATCTATTCTAAGACCTAAATCCTCAAGAACATTCCTACATTCACATACTGGATCTGAGTTGAAGTCGTGGGGGACATGGTGGAAAACTATATGTCTAAGATTGTTCTTAAGCCCTCCACCGTGAACTGTTGTAGATAGTGCTTTAGCCTCACATGGTAAAGTTACGATTAAATCATCACCCTCAACCCTTAATTCAACATTCATTAAACAACACCTCAGCTAAGCTTTTAAGAGGAATGTATTCCCCAACCCCTTCATGAAGCCTAACCTTAACGCTTATGGATTTAGTAGCTTTAGATACTGTAAAGGGCACCTTAACATTTAAGTGCTTACCTGAGAGGGATGATGTACCATGGTCTACAATAATAGCAATCCTAAAACCCTCTACTTCCCCAATTATAGATGTAAGCCTGGAATCAATACTTTTAAGAATCAGCATCTTTAAGCTTGGGGATTTTATATGGCTTACATCATCAACCTCCTCAACATGTAGGAGTACATTAGAGGTCTTAAGATACTCTAAAGCTCTATCTAAACCTTCAGAAACACTATCATCAACCCTAACACTTCTAAAACCTAGAATTTTACCGATACCGATTACTGATGGACTTCTAGAAATGATGGTTAATTTAACCTTAGGCTTAATATCTATTGATTCCAGTTTTCCACCACCCCAAGGCATTAGTGTTAACCCATCGGTTCTGGAAGCTATGTTCATAATGAATTCCCTGAAAACATCAAGATCGAAGTTAAGCGTTGAGGGGGATGGAGGAGATGGGAAGCTTAGAGTTTTCGACGATTTAAATATTAGAACTCCTCTACAGCCCTCATATAGGTAGATCTTCGGAGACTCTAAATACTTTAAGCTACTCTTTAAAGCTTCACGTAGTTTAAGCTCATCCTCCCTAGATATATTATAAATCCACTTAATAACTTCACCCTCAATAACTGCTGGGCTAAGCCTATATGCAACATAGCCTAGATTAAGAGGGGCATTAAAGCTGAAAGCCTCGACAACACCTCTAGGAATCTCCATACTTCTACCCGTAAGAAGCTCAAGCAGGAATAGATGAGTATACTCTCTAGAATCTGTATATCCGTATAGACCGTTTGAAGCCAATCCATCAATAAATGGTTTTTCAATAGCTTCAAGAGGGGTTCTATAGTTTAAATCAGGTATCTTATCGTCAGCAGCTCCATCAAGCAGTATAGCTAAGGTATTAACCATGCAATCACCTTAAGGGATAATGCCCGCAAACCCTACAATACCTCTGCCCAGCCTTAACCCCTCCGCCACAGCTCGGACATTTCAACTCACCACTTCTAGGCTTAGGAGACTCCTTAAATATTTCAAGATAAATCTTAAAGTAGAATGCATGCTCAGAATCTCTAAGCTTAACAATTCTTGAAAGATCCCTAAACTCGCAGTCATCAACCCTAAAAACCTCTGAAAGCTTCACGCTTCCACTACCTATCTCCAACGGATTCTTAACCCTCCAAACAACCTCGCTAGGTAGATACTTTTCAAAAACCCTACGTAGAATCCATTTACCATACTTAACCCCCTTAAACACTCCAATCTTTAAATCAACGGGAATCCTTAATGCTAAATCTATAACTCTACTGTTAGTAAATGGCTGTATAACCTTTAAACCCATGGATTCTCCTAAAGGCTTAGAAGCGAAAAACCAGTTTCCAGATACATTTCTAATCCATTCCTCAACCTCGCTAGGCTTAAGATCGAATAGGAATGAGTAGCCTGCGAAAAGCTCATCTCCACCATCACCTGTTACAATAGACTTTATATTTAAGCTTTTAGCATATCTTAACCCTAAATATAGAGGTATATCATTCCTAATCTCCATAGGGTCGAATGTTTCAAGAATCCTAACAATGTTTCTAGCAGCTTCTAAAGCATCATCTACATTAAAACCCTTAACATAATGCTCTAAACCTAAAAACTCAGCTACCTGCTTAGCATAGTATAAGTCCGGAGCATCATAGCCGTAGAATACAGTTACAGCTTTAGGCTTTAAATACCTACATAGTAAATAAGCCAGTATTGAAGTATCTAAACCACCTGAGAGGAGAATTCCATCACCAACGTCCTCACCAACTACGCTGGACAATGTTTTAACTATGTCATCACCAAAATAATCTATTGATGCATCCATATATTAGGCAAAATTACCTCACTTATAAACCTAATCACTAATAGCCATGCTAAATTATGCTAGGATAAAATCCACATAATAACTCTAAGTAAACGTAAAAACATTAATTAGCGGAGATCTTAACATTCCGGATTTCAATAATTATTAGGCTAACAAGCTTGGAGGCCGCTGTTCTAGGTAATGCTAACAACAACTCGCAGAGATTCTTAAGTTTATTAATTCTACGCGTGTAAATAGGTAATTGTAATAGCTTGATAATTGTGGGTTCTCATAGATTTCACCAGGTTTAATTGTGATTTATCATCTATGAAAGCTATCATCCTTAGGTTAGGTTTTGAAATCTCTTTTGATTAGCTGCTCATAGTTTCTCTCAACCTCTCTAAGTATATCGTTCTTCGTTATGGAGCTTTTCATCATTGCAGCTATCGATATACCTCCAGCACCAACACCCTCCTTCACCACACCAGCTTCATAGGCTCTTAAACCCTCAAACTTGGAGTTTGTGAAATCTATATCTGCTGCAAGTATTGGAATGTCAGCTATCTGTGTTACTATTCCTTTAATATCGGATGTTTTATCATTTATAATCCATCGTGTAGTTCCAATAGCTACATTACCTAGAATGCTTGGCTTTAACGCCTTAATAATAGCTAGTACAGCGCCCATCTGGGTTCCGCCAGCCATCAGTACAGGTATCCTGGATGCAGCTCCTAGAACAAGCCCTGCAAACGCAGGCATCATAGGGTCTCCTAAGTGTGAAACTGCTTTAACAGGATTTCTTGAAAGGGAGCCGGGCTCTATGCCTGAAGCCCTTAACCCAATATTAACAGTTTCTATCTTAAGATTATGGGGATTATTCGGCATGCTACTACTAACCTTTCCCCTAGCATCTACACCCATAGCTAATAATACGCTTAGGGCTGTTGTTGTACCGCCAGGTATGCTTTCCCCAACTACGAGATAGTCAGCTAGCTTAGATAGGTTTTCCCCAGCTATCACCGCATTCTCTAAGATTTCGCTAGCGTTTTCAACAGCTCTACCTGTCCTTATATCCCCACCGGGCTTACCTCCGAGATCTATATGTGGTATATTAGGCTTCACCCTTAACCCACCACTAACCACAATAACAGGTATGTTTGCTAGCTTAAGCGATGACATAGTGATTATTGCGGGTGTTGGTATTCCATCAGGAGTAACAGGTACACCTGAAATGCATTTACATCTTCCAAGCAGTAGAAGCTCAGCATCTGCTGGAGGAGTATAATCGGTTAATTCAGGATATTTCCCAGCAGCTGATATACCTGGAATCTTAGCTGTCTCCGTTGTTCCTAATACACATATGAATAATGGTTCCCCACCCCTCATCAATTCTAGGAATTCCTCACCCCTACCTTCCTCATGGAAGAGTATTACATCACCTATTCTTCTCAAATCCGCCACCTACAAATCTATAAGGTATCCATCTAACTGAAGTGTAGCCTAAATAGGGAAAACTACTAGTTTTAATAGCTACCTCTGCATCTTTAAAATCCAAGCAACGCATATAGCTTGATATTATAGCTTAATATAAGCATTATGCTCAGTATTACAAATGTAGTATATAAGTTGTCATTGAACTTACTGCAAAGTCTTATAGCTAATTAGCTGCTAACATGCTTTATGAGGGTAATAAGTTCATTAATATTCCTTCACAACTAAGCTAAGGTTTTGGCTTCATGGAGATTTATGGTGTTTAATGGTTGAGAATACTTTTTAATACCTATTTAGCTCCATACCTTAACGAGAGGTATGACTGTGTTTACTTCTTTAAGGCTTGGAGTATCCGATTAATATATCTTAGAGGAAGCATTATTTAAGCTTCCAAATTCATCCCACCATAAACAATGCGGATTCCCCTGTGAACTTTGATGAATCTAAATAAAGAAATGAGGGAGAAACGCTATTCTCGTGTTATTGATTCTCTTAATAGCGAATTCATTTTCAGTAAAAACAATTGCATTTTTCGGTTATATGTATTGATGAAACTTAAGAAGCCTCTTTTTATTTTACCAAAACTTTTTACTTCAATTGGCACTAATTGATTTTGCAATTCAACAATAAAGTCTACCTCAGCTTTTCCACTAGTTCTCCAATACTTTATGCTAAATCCTAGATCCCTTAACTCATTAAGGATGAAGTTTTCAAGCAAGACACCCTTATCAGTTCTATTTTCTAAAGATAGAAAATTATTAATTAAAGAATTTCTTAGACCAGTATCTATAAAGTAAACTTTTTTGCCTTTCTTAATTCTATAATAAGATTTTTATGAAATGGTGAAATGAGGGAAATTATGTAGGTGTTGACTAGTATAGAAAGGTAGCTCTCCAATGTTTTATAGTCTATTCCCATTTCTCTCATTAGGGAGGATAGCTAAAGTAGGGAGCCTATCGTTAAGCTAAGATAATTAAGAAGCTTTTTAAACTTTTCAATCTCCCTTATATTCAAGAAGAATAAATCTTTCTCTACATATGTTCTTGCCAAATTTTTCAGCAGCTCAATTTTTATTTTTCGCTTCTCTCCTTTACTATTGCTGGAAAACCGCCAAAAACTACATATTCCTCAAGTAGAGAATTAAACTCTCTATGAAAAGCTGGTGAAACATCTATTTCCCCATTATTAAGAAGAAAACCCTTTACCTGGCTCTTATATTCAAGAAAAACTCTATATAAATCCTTTGCTCTCCATAGTAGAAACTCCTCAAAACTCAGAGGAAAAAAACTCAGAGGAAAAGCTCAAAGTATACTGCTCTTCCAACTAAGTATTTTCCAACCTCAACCTTTATATCGAAAGAGCCTGAGCCAGTTACAATAAGCTTAAGCCTATCAGAAAACAAATCAAAAAGCAATTTTACATTCTTTCCAGCCTTCCCGCTATACTGAGCCTCATCCAAAAATAAAAATACCTTATAGCGAATTCTTTCGGAGCTTCTTAAAAAGTCTTTAACATATCCTCATCCTCTAGTGTAACATATACACCGCCATACTTCTCACTAAGATGCAGAAGTAAAGTAGTCTTACCACTCTGCCTAGGACCTTTAACTATTAAAATTTCTCTTCTATTAATCCATTCATCCAATTTTTCCTCAATTTTTCTCGGATAGTACTCCATAAATACTTCTAGTAATTTTGGACTATTAGTGGTGAAGACAGCATACAAACCTCCCCTAGAATCTATCATAACCCCATCATCATCAACCAATAATATCCTAGCATTCCTAAAACATCCCTATCATAAAATGGGATTTAATGATTTAAACAATTAGAATTAATGATGAATCCTACAAACTAGAAAGCTTAAATACCTGAAGATATTCTTATGAATGAAATACGTAAGCAAATAATTAATATAAGGCTTCCCTCCAACAAACCTAACAGTCTTAGATATAGCATCACCATAAGTAGGATGGAGCCTGGATAATACTTGAATTTATAGAGCCTAAAGGAGGTGAATGTGTTCTTTACATCATAATATTTGTGTCCAGCTCTGGGCTTAGGCTTCCACTTAGAAGGATTTTGACTTAGCTTATTACTTGGCTCCAGTAAAATTTCTTAAAAATTGAATGAGGAAACTGGCATAGCCAACAGCAAGACCTAAGAGGAATGAGACGAATAGCTATAAACGTTAACTACCCGGTAATGGTTGCTAATACTTATTGATTGTTAGCTTATCTTTAACACTCCACTTCCCCTATATTTTCCATGTTTAAGCATGAGTAATGCTTCATTTACTTCCTCCAGCCTGAACTCCTTTACTTCAGGTTTAATAGGTATTTCAGCTGCTAGCTTTAGAAATTCCTCAACATCTCTTCTCGTAATGTTTGCAACGGTTTTAACCTCCTTCTCACCCCATAAGGTTAAGTATTCAAGCTCCGGAATCGGTGTTTCCTTCCTTATTAGGTTCATAACCAGTCTTCCACCCCTCTCCAGGTTTCTTAAAGCCTCCTTTACAGGTATTCCAACAGGAGTTGTATCAATAGCGTAGTTAAGCTTTCTAGGTGGTGTTTCACCTGTTTCACCAATCCATTCAGCACCGTACCTTTCAGCTAGCCTACTCGGCTCATCCCCCCTCCTCCTAGTAAGTACGTATACCTTAGAGTTTGGATATAGATGCTTGATTAGTTGATGGGTTATATGGGCTGAGGACCCGTAGCCGTAAAGCCCTATAGTATCCCCATCCCTCATACCTGTAAGCTTTAAAGCTCTATAGCCTATAGCCCCCGCACATAGTAGTGGAGCTGCTTCAAAATCTGTAAATACGTTAGGGATAGGATAGGTGAAGTCTTCATAGGCAATCATGTATTCAGCATATCCACCATCAACATCACATCCAGTACCCTTAAACTCATAACATAGGTTTTCAAGCCCTTCTAGACAGAAGCTGCATTTACCGCATGAATGATAAATCCATGCAACACCTACTCTTTCACCACCTCTATACCTGGAGGATCCGGGTCCAATCTCATATACTCTACCAATAACTTGATGTCCTGGAATAACTGGAATCCTAGGATTTAGCCTTCCCTCAACCTCATCAAGCTCAGTACGGCATATACCACATACAGAAACCTTTATAAGTATTTGTCTATGGCTAGGTTTAGGAATGGGGATTTCCTCTATTTTTAAGGGTTTACTCTCGATTAAAGCCATCTCCCTAAGAACTACTGCCCTCATTTTAACCACATACTAAGTAAAGTAGTAGATTTAAATCTTTGGTGTTAAGATAAGCAAGCTGGATTAGTAGGTCTTCATGTAGTGGTTCTTCCTTCTATGCAACTAAGATGTTTAGTGTCTCCACCCCTTAACTGCTTAAACTATTCCCAATCTAGGTAGGGGACATATGGGGTCTGAGGCGAAGAAATCATCTAATATGTGATAGGCTCTTGCCCTACAGCCTCCACAGATAATATTTAGTATGCAAGTATTGTAGTATCCTTCAAGCTCTTTAGGATCTTTAAGTTTACTTATAAGTCTGTTACTGGCTAGTTTTCTATACGTATTAGCTAAACCCAGTCTTCTCACGTTACCTATAACGTACGGTAGGAAGACACATGCTCTAACACTACCATCCTCCATTATATGTATGGTTTCACCTATTGAGCGTAGCCTACCTGGATCTTTACAATTATTTACGGCAAGTAGAGCGATGTATATAGGCTCATAAACACTTATGTTTTCAGCTAATATCTTACTGTTAAACATATTCATTGGGGATGCTTTCCACTTATTGTAGAGATGTTTGAGGAAGAAGTAATATTCAAGACCTTTTGGAATAATTTCTAGTGAAGCATTACCGCATGGTATGGTAGCTATTATATCTATATTTATCTCCCTATCCTTCATGTATTGAATTATATTATCTACATCCATCATGTTTAGATTAGTAACAGCAACCCCAATAGAGCATTTCAAAGAGCGATTGGAAGACAATCATAACATTTATGGAATACAAATCAAAAGTTGTGCTCCTCAACCCAAAGAACTCCACTAGAAGATGCTCAAGATGTGGGATGATCAATGCCCCGAAGGGAGCATCGTACGTGTGCGGAAAATGTGGGTTGAGGGTAGATAGGCAGCTCAACGCAGCTATAAACCTATACCTTCAGATGGAGGGGCTTCCTCCAAACCCAAAGCTCTTCGATGAGCTTATGAAGGGTTGGAGCGGGTTCACCCTGACAGGGGATGAGGATGATGAGGGCTCCGATGAACTCAAGAGGAGCCCAAAGCTGCTGAATTCCAAGAGCTATGTAAGTCTATCAAAGACTACATAGCTCAGAACCCTTTGCACCTATCTCTAAAGCTTCTAAAATGATTTTCTTAGCCTCAACGGTTGATGATAAATCCCCACCGATTACCCTAGCTGCATAGTAGTGGATACATGATAGATTACATTTATATGTTGTTTGCCAAGCTACATGATGTATGGGCATGACTAAATTCGCTATTTTAAGTAGCTGAATTTTCTACCAGCACCCCATTATTCTTTACTCCAAGTACTGTAATTATTGGATGGTTTAGTTCATTATCCCATCTAATCCTAACCTTAACACCGTAAACCTTCTCCACCAAATCCTCCGTAATAACACTTCTCGGATTGCCGTAGGCAACAACTCTACCACTATTTAGAACTATAACTTTACTACTGTATGTTAATGCTAGATTTAAATCGTGAAGTGCAGCTATAACAGTTAATCCTTTAAATGTTAGGTCTTTAAGAATATTCATTATTTCAATTTGATGCTTTAAGTCAAGATGAACTGTAGGCTCATCTACAAGAAGTATTTTAGGCTGCTGAGTAATAGCCTTAGCTACCTTAACCCTCTGCTGCTCCCCACTACTAAGCTCACAAACCCTTCTATCAGCTAATTCATCTAGGTTTAAAGCTTTTAGAGAGTTTTGAATTATATCCTCATCCTCTCTCGACTCCCACCATAAACCCTTCATATGCGGGGTTCTACCTAGTGAGACAGTATCAAATACTGATAGCCCACCTGGAAGTGGGGATGGTGGAATATAGGAGATTATCTTCGCTATCTCCCTAGCACTATATTTGGATATTGATACTCCATCAATATATATTGAGCCATACGGCTTCAGAATACTGCATAAACATTTCAGTAGTGTAGTTTTACCGGATCCGTTTGGCCCTATAACACCTATAAACTCACCTCCACATATGGTGAAGGACAATTCTTTTAATGCTTTAACCCTACCGTAGCTGAACGATAACCCGCTAACAACTACCTCCCTAAAGCTCATAGTATCTACCCCTTCTCAGTAGGAGATGTATGAATATTGGGACACCCATAACTGATGTTATAGCACCTACAGGAAGCTCTGCTGGAGCTATAAGTATTCTAGCAGCAATATCTGCAAGAATGAGAATTACTGAGCCTATAAGCATGCTTAAGGGTATGAGGAGTCTATGATCACTACCTACAATAAGTCTAGATATGTGTGGAGCCATTAAACCTATAAATCCAATAATGCCGTTAAAGGAAACAGCTAAGGCTGAAAGTATGGATAGAATTGTTAGTAAAGCATATCTTAACGTTTTAACTTTTACTCCAAGCTGGGAAGCATCCTCATCACCTAGAAGAAGAGCATTAAGCCTTCTAGCATTTAGAAAAACATAGATAATAGCCGTAATCGATACTGGAACAGCTACCATTAGGAAACGCCAGGACGATGTTACGAAGCTTCCGAAAAGCCAGAAAACAACTCCATGAGCCTTCTCCCCCCCAGCCACTATAACTACGGTTGTAGCTGATGAGAAGAATAAGCCTACAGCAATTCCTGAAAGTAGAAGGCTTAACGGTGATCCACCAGCTAAACGTGAAAGCAGTAGTGTTAGTAGGAGTGATGTGAAGGATCCGATAAATGATGTTAACGGCACTGCATATGGTGATGAAGGTGATAGAAGCGTATATCCAAGTAGGAGGGATAATGAAGCTCCGAAAGCAGCTCCTGAAGCAATACCTCCAATATATGGATCTATAAGTGGGTTACGGAATAGGGTCTGCATAACAACTCCTGAAACTGAGAGGAGGAATCCGACAAGCATAGCTGATAGAAGCCTTGGAAGCCTAATGTTCCAAACAACATTAACAGTAGATTGATCACCAACACCTGTAACAGCCTTTAAAACATCTAGGAATCCAATACGTGAAACCCCAATAGATAATGATAGAATACTTAGAAAAGCTAGAATAACTATACTTAGCAGCGTAGTTACTAGTAGCTTAAGCTTCTTATTCTTAACGTACATTAAACCCCCTCAAAACAGCTTTTAACATCATAGCTTGAAAAACCATTTAAAGACGGATATACTAAATATACTTTACCCATACCCTTCGATATTACCTTACCCCTACAGTAAACGTTTAATAGGTAGAGTTTAGATAGGCTTTCAGCCTCCTCAAGCTCATTTATATCCGGCCTCCTCCATGGAGTGCCGGGTACGGGAATGTATGAATCTATGATTAAGGGTATTTCATTATCTATTAACGATATGTATTTAGCTATATCAGCGATGTCGGCAGGATCGTTAAAGCCTGGAATAAGTATTGTTTCAATAGATACATCTACGTTAAGCCTATAGATTTTTAGGAGGTTATCTAAAACCTGCTTAATGGGGAAGCCTGTATATTCTAGATGCTTACCGGGATTGATTGATTTAATACTTACAGTAGCTTCACACTCCTTAAGCATGCTAGCTACCTCACCACTTATGCTGTAGGCATTAGTTAATAGCTTAACCTTAACTCCTAGAGAATTCAGTATTGACACTACTAGTGGTAGGGATTTATCTGTTGTAGGCTCACCACCACCGAGAACCACGCTTTTAAGACTGTAGTTGTGAATTAGAAGATTTATGATTTCCTTAAACTCATCAATTTTCAAGCAGCTTAAATGTTTAAGATTATTCCTTACGTTTATAGGTAGGTGGCAGTCCCATATACTTATCCTCCTTATACATCCAATACATTTAAAGTTGCAGTTTAGGAAGTGTATGTATGCTGAGGAATCATAATCGTAAAAAGTTATATGGAATATTTCAGTATTCACTGTTCCACCATAGGCTTAACGTAGCTTAAATATTCATCCCCTACAACATTCGGAATACTGGCTTTAAACAATTCAGGATATAGGATTTTAGCTAGAAGCTCAATAGCTTCAACAACTCTCGGTCCAGCTCTTACAAATATGTTTTCAGCCTGCCCATATAGTAGATATACTCTACCCCTCCTTACAGCATCCACATTCTCCAATCCTGGAATCTGCTTTAACTTTAACTCAACCTCTTCAGGCTTTAAACCCATCATTGTACATCCAATAAATATAACTTCAGGATCTCTATCAACTATAGATTCAGGACTTACAGTTACCCATCCATTAGCATCTATGAATATATTGTATCCTCCGGAAAGCCTTATTATATCGTTTAGGAATGTTCCATTACCTGTAGTCCATATTGGCTCAAGCCATGAAGACTGGAAAACCCTAACTTTAAACCTGGTAGCTGCAAGAAGCTGTTGAATAGCTTCAACCCTACCCCTCATTTCACTAACAATCTTCCCTGCAGCCTCCTCCCTACCTGTAACCCTGCCTAGAAGCAGTATCTCATCATAAACATCACGAACACTTTTAGCTTCAAAAGCTATAACTGTTAATCCAAGCTCTTCAAGCTTAGGTATGAACTTTCCTTGAAGCCCTGCTGAAACCAGAACCAAATCCGGCTTAAGCGTAGCAACAGCTTCAATACTTAAAGTTGTAACACCGCCAACACTCTTAATCTTACCCTGCTCCCTAAGCTTAACGATGCTTTGAGGGAAATCGCTATAGTCATCAACGCCAACAATTAAATCTGTAAGTTTAAGTACAGCAGTAAGCTCCGTAGTTAGTGGGGAGCAGGAAACAATTCTTGATGGAGGCTTAGGAATAGTTACATTTCTACCTAGGAAATCAGTAACTATTAAGGGATATCTTGGCGGAGGAGATGTTACTGTTTCATACTTGATAACAGTTTCAGTAATAGTATTAGCTGCTGCCTTAGTGATAGTGCTTGTAACCGTATATGTCTTAAATGTTTGAGTAGCTAGGTAGCTTGTTGAAGCTATAGCTAAAATTAGGGCTATAGCTAGTATTGTTGAAATTATTTTCCAATTCATATTTTCCCCTATAGGAAATTTTTCCAGGCAATTTCACCCAGACAACTTATAAACTTATCGCTTACAAACAAGATCCCCAATAAGCTAAGCCTACATATGCTAGCTTAACGGTATTCCAGGCTATCTTATGTAAAATTAATCTAAGCTTTCTAAATCGCGGTTAAGATGAAGGCTTGAGTAAAATTTTGAAAAATAGTTTGGAGTGGATAGATGCTGCTATAAATCCTCTGCTAGTGTTGTGAATAGGTCGTGGTGTTCCTCCTCATCCTTTAAAATTCCTTCAAATAGGAAGGCTGTTGTTTCATCCCCTTCTTTACGGGCTTGAGCTATTATCTTCTTATATAGGCTTATAGCGTTTTCCTCATCTTTAATGTCTTGCTGTATCATTTCCTTCAACGCTTCACCAACAAATATCTCCGTCGGCTTTGTAGTAGGTTTTCCACCTAGATAGAATAGTCTTTCAGCAATGGCTTCAGCATGCTTCATCTCCGTAATAGCTACCTTTTTAAGCTCTTCTTGAACTGCAAAACCTTTAACTCCACGCCACTGAACATGCTGCCACATATACTGGATTGAGACTTGCATTTCTCTTGCGATAGCGTTGTTTAGCATTTCCAGCAACTCTTTAGAAGCCAAACAATTCACCCCCCTTATTTTTATTCTAATCTATTTAAAGGTTTCGTTAAAATTGCTGGATACTGTCAAGTTTTTTAGGGGGCTTTAAGAAGCTTGGAGGTGATTCTCATTAGTTGCTTCTTAAAGCTCTTAGGGATAGTGGCTTGTTAAGCGTAATAGGTTTTCACTACATTTAAAGGTTAGGGCGATCCTGCTCTACATGGCTGGCTTAAGCTATAGGGATATGACCTACGTATTGAGGATTATTCCATGCAGCCATGAGGCTGTTAGGCTCTGGGTTAGGAAGCTTGAGCAGATAACAATAAACGTTGAGGCTAAGCCTAGGCGTATGGTGGCTGTTGACGAGGCGAAGATTAAGGCTGATGGGGAGTGGTGCTATGTCTGGCTGCAATAGATGTTGACACACGCGAGCTGCTGGCAGTATGGGTTTCATGGCAGAGGA